>Ga0315314_1000197_pt1 | contig 79220 bp, 87 predicted proteins | sample TDP9_MG_FD_203631 | JGI IMG/M metagenome (GOLD analysis project Ga0315314, IMG submission 203631) | Freshwater sediment microbial communities from Lake Towuti, South Sulawesi, Indonesia - TDP9 | ecosystem: Environmental > Aquatic > Freshwater > Lake > Sediment | place: Indonesia: South Sulawesi...
TGGGAGAGATTTACTCAGTGGAAAAGCACGTTCCGGAGTTACAAATAAACGCAGTTGTGCCGGGCACGAATTTTGCGCCCCTACAATGGTATAAGGATCCAAAGTGGGGCGTCGTTGGATATACGATTAGACCCTCTACCTGTGGCGGAGCTTACACTCCATGGATTCTTATCCCGGACCGAGTAGTCACTGAAGCGGATTACAAGGAACCCTTCATTTACTGGAACTGGCCTGTCTGGGGATATCCTCATCGACCCGAAATACTAGGTTGATAATTCGCAATGTGCTCCCCCTACTTTTTTATTTTTCCACCACGCACTTGAGCGCATTCCTGCTGAACTGGGGCCCTAGCGTTCCTAGCGTGGTTCAAGCTAACTAACAAAATCCGGCGCAGCTGGGAAATTGACCGTATGCGTAAGACCTAAAGGGAAGGTTCGGTTTTCGCTACAAGCCCACCCAGTCAGAAAGCTAAATAAAAACAGCACAAATTTAAAATAGCTTTTCGTATTCCTCTTGTCATGTGAGGTAAAATGAAAGAGATGACTATAAAAATTTTGACGAGAGAAAACTTTGAACCCTTTGGAACAATTATTGAGCCTCCGGGGACGAAACCTACGATTTCAAACAGATCACTGGATTACTGGGGAGCGCTTGCCGAGCTAGATGTAGAAAAACCACAAGTAAGCTTTCTTGTCGTGAAAAAGAGAGATTTTAGCCTAGACAAGATAGAGCGTCATGTAAAACTAACAGAAGTCTTCATTCCTCTGGAGGGGACAAGCGTGTTTCCACTAGCCCCCCCAAAAGACGTTGAGGATCCTAAAGCGAAGGTTCCCTTAGACGAGTTGGTAGCCTTTCTCTTGGACGGAAGTAAGGGGATGGTGATGAAAAAAGGAACATGGCACTGGGCTCCATTTCCCATAACGGAGAAAGCAACATTTGCTGTCATGCTTGGAATAGACACCGTAAAAGAGGATTGTGACATAAGGGACGTTAAACCACCTATAAAAATATGTTTTTGAACTCTTGATACTGGCATCTCATGAATGAAAGAAAAAATAACAGACTCTTGCAAAGTAACTACCAGTTTTGGTTCTTAACGAGTTTTCTCCATAAGCTCTATTAAGGCGTTATTTGTATGATCCGGGTGAATAAAAGTTATCATTCCACCTACGCCCTCCAACGGTTTTTCGCTTAAAAGCTTAATCTTTTTCCTCTTTAACTCCTCTATTGCCTCTCTAATATCTTCGACCTCAAAGCAGATGTGGTGAAGCCCCTCCCCCCTCTCCTTTAAAAAGCGCTCTGCATCGCTGTTCGGAGAGGCTGGCTTTATCAACTCCAAGCTTATCTCATTCAAAGGTATGAATGCAGCTTTAACCTTAAATTGTTCTAGTTCAATTATCTTGTCGGCCTTTAACCCGAAGAGTTCGCTAAACGTTATTAGCGTATCTTTGAGACTTCTCACGATGATGCCTATGTGATTGACATTCTTCACTTTCAAGGTAATCCCTTCAATTTCAATATTCTGAAAACTATTTAAGTTTAGTGAGCCTTTTCACAAAGTTTATTGGATGCTCGAAAACTGATGGAAGTAGTGTGTTTTCTTCTATCACAGTATCTTGTCATATGTATAGGCAATGAACAATACGCCCGATCCGAGTTTGATGTACCTTCGCACTTTAATCCTTAAATTATTTAAACGTTTTATTGCATTCTGAACTTTTGTAATACGATTCAACCTAAGAGTGGCAGAGAAGGCAGAGAACTCTCAGGGGCAAAGACAATTTTAGCAGTCGCTAGGGCCATCGAAATGAACCCCAAAATCATTTTGCTAGACAAGCCACACACTGACTTATCGGAAAGGATCATAAGAGAAAAATTCGATCTCTTAAAGAAACTCAGAAAAGAGCATCTCAATCATCATCACCGGTCAGTGGTATGAACGAATTAGCGACCTTATCGACGAAGTATTAGTCTTTAGGCTTAATGGGTAGAGGATGGCTCGAACTCAACACTATGAGAAAGCATTATTTGAGCCTAACAAAACGTTCTGAAATATATCAAAAACTTCTACGACAAGTCGCCAATTACAGTAAACAATTTAATAGCAATCCAAAGCAAAATGAGTAAGAAGTAGTATTCTCACAATTTAAAAAGAGGACCAATAATGACAGAAATAACTTTACCTAGATGGTTTCCTTTAATCATCTCTATGAATTTACCCTATATTTTTACAGCTCTGGGAATAGCGCTAATAATCGTTGCATCATTCAGAGCAGTTAGAGGAAAAATCAAGAGAATCATCTTAACGTTCCTGTGCTAGCTGGTCGCTCTAGGAAACCTAAGTCTTTTCAACGTTCTAATATGGGTTGGTCCACCTATATCTAGAGGCTGGTATAGGACTCCGATAATGCTAGCTCATTCGCCTTATGGCTATTTTACTCTCTTCTTTTCAATGATCCTTATCTATGTCGGAGCGTACACGCTAGAGGAGACAGAGGAAAAACGACTAGCGGACGCCCCCCGATTTTTTATGTATTATGGTTTTTTCGTCATTTTAGGCGTTTGCGTAGGCTTCACCTTCTATCCCCTCTTTTTTGCGGTGATGGCTGGAAGATTCCCTTCCAGCAAAGTATCCATCATTTTTTCCGTGCTAGTCAGTATTTTCGTTTTCGCGCATTAGAAACTCCGAAAGAGGGATGTTGGTTATCCTTACACCCTTGCCCTTCTAGTTGGCGCCATTCTAGGATTTTGGCTTTCCTTCATTATGGGACAGTTGTAAGAGGAGTGTTGAAGGGATCAATAATCAATAACACTAAAAATTAGCCAAAATGTAAAATGTAACAAAGAGACGTAGGAGGTTAATTTCAGCTTCTTTTCTTTACATTTTTAATTTTGCACTTTCCTTTGTGCGCGCTACATACTAGGTTTACCGTTAATGTTTTATTGGGCGATGGCGGTTTGGGCGGTTAGCGTCTCCATAGCTTTAGCTACGCCATTCGGGAGAAAGACTTATGTATAAACGTCAAAAAACAAAGAATCAACAAGGAGTGAGATTATGACCTCAACTTTCAAACCTGAACTAGTAACGTTTGACCTCAAAACGTATGTCATGCAGCCATTTAGAATGGGGAGACAAGTTAAGTTAGGCGACTTAAAGGAATATTTCAGTGATCCTGAGGCGGCTGATAAGATTCTTTCAGGGGGTAAAAATCCGATAATATACGAGTACTACGAATACACCACGCCCGAAACTGAAGGACACCTAACTTTTGGAATTACAACAATCTACCCGGGGAAAGTGGGAAAGGAATACTATATGACTAGAGGACATTACCATAAGAAAGACGCTGCTGAAATCTACCTAGGCCTCTTCGGCAGGGGGTTGCTGCTTATGCAAACAAAGGAGGGCGAGGTGATGTATCTCGATTTGAAGCCCGGCAGCATAGGTTATGTTCCACCCGGTTGGGGGCATCGAACAATCAACACAGGCAGCGAAAAGCTGGTGTTCTTTTTCATATATCCCTCAGACTCAGGTCATGACTATGAGCTTGTTAAAGAAAAGGGTTTTGCAAAAATAGTGATAGAGGAGAACGGCGTCACTAAAGTCGTAGATAATCCCAGATTTTAAATCTATTTTTATGTATTTTTTCTCTTTAAACCGCGGCTAAGTTTATTATAGGTAAATATTTTCTTATGCTACTTCAGAATGGACATTCCACCATCAACACTGACTGCTTGACCTGTACACCACGCGGAGTCGTCGCTGGCGAGGTAGAGTGCTGCTGCAGCTATGTCTTCTGGTTTTCCATATCTTCCAAGAGGGATGTATTTCTTTAACTCCTCAAGCTGATCTTTAGTCATCGAGCTGAATAAGATTGCCGTTTCCGTTGGGCCCGGGCATATTGCGTTCACGTTTACGTTGTATGGAGCTAGCTCGATGGCCATAGCTCGGGTTAAGGACAGAACAGCACCTTTCGAGGCGCTGTATGCGGCATGTCCCGGTTCTCCACAGATCGCCGCTTTCGAGGAGATGTTAATAATCTTGCCTTTTCTTCTCTTTATCATATGTGGTACTACTGCTTGAGATGGAATGACTGTGCCTAACACGTTTACTTTGAATTGGCGTTCGTAGAACTCCAGCGGTTCCTCCCAGAAAGCCTTGCCAACGTATATCCCCGCGTTATTAACGAGTACACCTATGGTTCCGAGTTCCTTTAAGACTTGAGAAACTATTTCCTCTATTCTTTCCTTTGACGTAACGTCTCCTTGAAATCCAAAGGCTTCTCCTCCCTGATCCCTGATCTTCTTCACGGCTTCTTTTGCACCTTCCTCTAGAATATCTATGATGACTACTTTGGCGCCTTCTGCCGCAAATCGAGAGGCAATTGCGAAGCCTATTCCCCTAGAAGCACCAGTAACTATGGCAACTTTATCCTTTAACTTCATGGCTATCCCATAACTAGTTTAAGTATATTGTTTTAAAAATTTTCGCTTTCATTAAATCTTGATGGGTATGTATGTTTTCTATGACTATTGGTGCGCGTTAAACTCTTTTTTTAGACTTCGACTCTCATGGGCGCTCCTTCTCTTTACTTGGACGTATTGACCGTTTGTAAAATATAGTATCGATTCGAAGTAGGGCGGCTGCTACCTCGTAACCGCTTTTCAGGGCTTGCTCCTTCACTTTTATAGGCTCAATAATGCCGAGTTGAGTCATGTCCTCAACTCTTCCGGTAAATACGTTGATCCCGTAGTTGGTCATGCCTTCTTTGTGCCGCATCCTAAGTTCGGTAAGTTTTTCGATCGGATCGAGTCCAGCATTTTCGGCGAGGGACTTTGGAAGTATTTCTAGCGCGTCGGCGAAGGTCAGCATCGCAAGCTGCTCTTTACCAGGATGTCTTAGAGCTTCTCTTCTAACCGCCATTGCTAGTTCCTCTTCAATAGCTCCCCCACCTGGAATATATCTCGAGTCATCGATTAGAGAGATTAAGCTTATTATCGTGTCGTTGAGTGCGCGCTCCGCTTCATCCAGCTGCCTTTCAAGCCCTGCTCTTAGCAGTATGGAAGAGGCTCCCGATTTTTCACAAGCTTCAATGACTATCATTTTTTCTTTGCCAATCTTCCTTTCCTCTACTAGAGCAGCCCTTCCCAGATCTTTTCCTGTGAGATCAGCTAGATCAGCAACCATTGTCGCTCCGGTGGCCTTTGCCACTATTTCTATATCCTCTTGCTTGAGGAGGCGCTGAGTTGCCATTATCCCCGCCTTAGCCAATAGATGTTGAGCAAGTTTGCCGATTCTTTTCCTACAGAAGACAACATTTGCATTAACGGACAGTACCTTGTTAACCATGTCGCTGACCACCCTCGTTTCCTCTTCCAAGAACTGCTTAACCATAGAGGCATCCCGGATCACTATCTCCTGCTTAATTGGCTGCAAATGCTTGAACTCATCGATTTTGAGCGCCATGTCCAGAACGGCTATCCGAGCGTTCCTGACACTTTTTGGCATGACATCATAAACTACTTTTCTATTCACTATTGTTCCCCTAATTAGCTCGCTCTCGAGGAGGCTCTTGCCCGACTTCTTAACTATCTGAATGTTTTCCTTATCGATAACTGCTCTACCATTTCTGCGCTCGGCGACAGCGTGAACGGCCTCGACCACAAGATTAGCTAAATGCTCCGTTACCATTCCTAAGTTTCTCGTGCTTAACATAGTTACAACTACTCTCTTCAAAAGCTCTTTATCTTCAAATTTCACGGGCCTTAAATTCTCCTCAAATCTCTTAGCGCTATCTCGTATGCCATTCTGTATCCGCGGATTATCGTGCTCACGTGCAGTTTATGTCGTATAAGGTCTTCGGCTCTTTTCAAAAGCTCCCCTATAAGTATCACTACGGTTTTCGTGCCGTCACCGACTGTCTTCTCTTCACACTTTTAGATTTTAGTTATGTCGGGTGTCATTTTTGAGAAGTGAAAGCTTGGCACTTTAATATAGAATGTCAGTTAAAACATTTACATGCTCAGCTATAATGAGTTCAAAAGCAAAAACGATTTATAGGCTTTTGCTAGTTACCTTTAACCCAAACGTGAAATCAGTGGAATCTTATGACTTGCATGTTTGGCTTTTACGCTGCGCATGAACAATATGACCCAAATGAACTGCTGCATTTTGCCATTAAAGCGGAAAGATATGGCTTTGATACTATCTGGAGTAGTGATCACTTTCATCCATGGGCTCATACTAACGCAAATTCGGGCTTTGCTTGGGTATGGCTAGCTTCGGCTGCTGAGAGAACTAGGAGAGTCTCCCTTGGCTCAGTCACACCTCCGCTTTTAAGGTATCATCCCGGAACAGTGGCTCAAGCATTTGCAACCTTAAATTTCGTATACCCGGGCCGAATATTCCTCTGCTTAGCTACAGGGGAATCTATGAATGAAGTCCCACTAGGGTTACAATGGCCACGCTATAGGGAAAGGCTGGCTAGACTCGAAGAAGCCATAATTGTAATTAAGAGACTATGGAAAGAGGATTTCGTAGATTTTGAGGGAAAGTATTATCGTTTAAAAAAAGCGAATTTATATACCAAACCTAAAACCAGTATTCCATTGTACGTGGCGGCTAACGGCCCATCCACCGCATATGTTGTAGGTAAATACGCTGATGGTCTGTTAACGAGCGGCCGTGTTTTCGAAGAAAGATTTGAATCACAAATTTTACCTGCCCTAACTAAGGGCGCTAAAGACCCCGGTAAAAATCCTGAAGAGATTAGGAAGATTGTCCACATAATAACCTCCTATGATGAAGATTTCGATAGGGCCGTTGAAAGTTGCAAGTTTTGGAATGCTACTATGCTGCCGGGGATATTTGATGCTGAGATGTATGATCCTAGGGAGATAGAGCAAAAAGCGCGATTAATAAAGAGGGAAGATATAATTAAAAGACGCTTTATCGTAACTTCGGAGGAGGAAGCTATCAAAAAAATTGAGTTTTATTTAAAGTTCGGAGTAACGGAAGTAGAATTTTTAAGCACAAGTCCCGATCAAAATAAATTTATTGAGTTTTTTGGGAATAAGGTGTTCCCTTATTTTAAAAATCGGGAACCATAGAGAAAACTCTGCATGGAGAGGCTTCAGCTCCCTTAATTGGAAGGGGAGCTATAATGAAGAATGATTTAGCAACTTTTTTGCCCATTAAAACTTTATCTAAATTCGCAATTTCCTCCACCAATAAGATTCCTGCGTCTAACAATATTTTATGTATCTTACGTGATGATGTTTTCGTTACTGGTTCTTGCATAGTCACTTTTCCGCCCCATCCTCCAACACTGAGCCCATCTATCCCTAGAATTCTAATACCCTTCTTCACTAAAAAATGAGCCGCACTTTCTCCTAAATATGGCCACCTAAATAAGTATGTGGGAGTAAGACCCCGCTTATTAGACCAACCTGTAAATAAAAACACAATCTCCCCCTCATTAATGTGATCGCTATACTTATCGAGGTCTTTCTCAGTTATTTCTTCTCCCTCATTTTTATAACTCAAATCTATCACGACACCCTCGCCAGAGAGTTCTTCTAAGGTATAATCATCTAAAGATTTGGAACCAAGTATAACATGAAGCGGTAAGTCGATGTGAGCCCCTAAATGAGTGTGCATACTCGTAATTATACTCACTGTGGACCCATCCCTAGCCGCGATCTTCAAGTATTCAATTCTAAATGATGGTAGAGTAGGATATGATGGCATATTTGTGTATAGTTTGTGACTTAAATCTATAATCTTATAACGCTTATTCATGAACTACCACCAATTATTATGGAAAAAAGCGAGAACGCCAATCAAAAAATATTAGGGACATGTTAAAATTCTCAAGAACGAATATTGCAAGTTTCCTTCCAGCCTCTTTCATTACGAAGAGCCTCACTAGTTAATTCTAGTTGACGGAAGTTTTACCCTAGACTTTGATCGAGACGTGACTGACGATACCAACGCCAACAAGATATGGGCCAGCCAATCATAAACCTTCTCATAGCAACATTAGTGTCAAGGGTTGACGCAAACCTTTAAGCTTACTCTCGAAGAAGCTGTTTCAAAGGCTTTCAGCGCCTCGTCTAACGGAAAGCGATGAGTTATGAAGCGTTTCACGTCCAGCACGCCGGCGCTAACAAGCTCCAGCGTTTTCCTAAAATCATAAATCGACTGGGAAGACGTCCCGAGAACGAAGATTTCTTTATAATGGATCAGGTTAGTGTTCAACGGGACGATCTCCCTCCCAGCTGGAAGCCCGCCGAAGAAGTTTATTCTGCCACCTTTGGCGGCTATGGATAGAGCTTGCTGCTGCGCTGTTGGAGATCCAACAGCAACTATAACCACGTCTGCCCCGTGTCCATCCGTGACCTCGCTAATTTTTGAAGTCAAGTCCTCCTTCGACGGGTTTATTAGGCAATCTGCTCCGAAGTCAGCGGCCTCTCTCAACCTCTCGTCATCTATCTCGCTCACAATAACCTTTGAGGCCCCAATTGCCTTCGACACCGTAACATGCATCAATCCTATTGGTCCAGCGCCAATAACGGCAACTATGTCTCCAACCCTTGTTTGAGCATACTCTTGTCCATGAAGACAGCATGAAAGGGGTTCAACGAGCGCAGCCTCCTCATACGAGAGGCTGTCAGGAACCTCGCAAACACCGCCCGTCTTGAAAGCCTCAGGTGGAACTCTGAGATATTCGGCGAAAGCTCCGTCAACATCGATCCCCAAGGCGTATCTTGAATCGCAAAGCTCATGCCTCCCCGTGATGCAATACTTGCATCTCCCGCAATACATGTTTGGATTAGCCGTCACTCTCATGCCGACCTTAAGATGATTCTTTAAGTTTGCGCCAACCTTTTCAATGTCTCCAGCGAATTCGTGACCCAAAACTCGTGGCAATTTAACACGAGAGTCGCCAAATGTATACATTCGAACGTCAGTGGCGCAAACAGTTGCCGCCTTAACCCTTACAAGGAATTCGTTGGGACCAACCGTCGGCTTTTCAATGTCTTCGAGCCGTAGGTCTTTGGCACCATGAAGCCTAACAGCCTTCATAAAAGCTGCCTCGCAATATACCTTTGTTTAAGAAAAGGGATAAACTTTTCCGGCTCAGCCCTTCATCAAGTCAAGGTATATCCAATCTTTTTAGCGTTCCCTTAGTTACGAAGCCGTTTAAATCCCAGCCTCTGGCAGTGTAATACTCATCCAGCATGAGTTTCATCATAGTGGGCGTGATCACGTGTCCCTTCGCGGGTCCGTCTGGGATGGGTTCGGTCATGATGCGGGTCGGTAGCGTGTCGTCTCGTCTGGATATACCCTCCCTGTTTAGGATGATTCTCTCAAGGTTATAGACCCGCTCCCCGATGCTGAGCAATTTACCAGTGAAGTCCATCCCTGTCACAAGGTTTACTATGTCCTCCCTCGGGCTGTCGGTTAGGTGCATAGCACGTCTAGGCACTGTGCAGATGCCAATGGAGTCAATGTAACCCCTAACATCCTGGATGCTCTTCACGAATCTTCCCTTTCCCTCCACTGCATACCTGTCGATCACCGGCCTTATCAGCTCGTCACGGATGGTCCAGCCACCAACGTTATGGCAAGCGCCACGCGAGGAAGTAGCGTAAGAGAGGCCCATACCATGAAAAGCTCTAGGATCATATCCTGCGAACTCCAATCCCTTAACGTGCATAACATAATAACTCGCATTCCTACCGAAAGACTCGGCTGCTTTTGCCGCGCCCTGAGCTAATACGTTGCCTATCCCTTGGCGTGCAGCTATCTTAAGCAACAAATCGATTTCAGCGTCACTGTTTCCAAATCTAAGTTTTGTCCCACCAGTATCTTTCTCATTTATGACGCCGCGCTCATAGAGTTCCATGGCGAACCCTATGGTGTATCCACAGGACATGGCGTCGAGCCCAAATTCGTCAGAAAGCCCCACAGCAGCTATAATCGTGTTTAGGTCGTAGACACCACAGTGCGGACCAAAAGACCAAATTATCTCGTAATCAAGTTCGCCTCGGCAACCTCTCCAAGGGCCTTCACGAACCTCGCAAAGCTTTCCGCAAGCAACTGGACAACCATAGCAAGCGGTGTCCTTCACAAGAAACTTTTCCCGCATAACTTGCCCGGTTATGCCTTCAACCCCTCCCTCAACTCGGGTTCGCGTAAAATTCTCAATCGGGTAAGCACCCAACTCGTAAAGGACCTCTGTATACTGCGGTGTGCCATGTCTCGTATGATCACGCGTTGTTTGTCGAAGTGCCTTGATTTCTTCACGTAAAAGCTCCCTAAGCTTATCTGGTTCAGCCACCTTAACCTTGCTGGATCCAAAAACCGCGATAGCCTTCAGGTTTTTTGACCCCATAACAGCGCCAATGCCTCCTCGCCCATAACTTCTGGCGTCAGCTTGGATGCAAGCGATGTAGGTGAGCTTCTCACCTGAAGGCCCTATACACGCTACGGATGCCCTTCGCTCGCCAATTTCCTCACGAATAGCCTTTTGCGTTTCGCTGGTCTTTAAGCCCCATATTTGGCTGGCGTCTCTGAATTCTAAGTTGTCCTCGACGAGAGAAATATACGTTGGTTTCTCAGCCTTGCCCTCTATGATCAAGCCGTCGTAACCCGCAAACTTTATGTTTGGACCGAAGTAGCCAGACGCGTTCGCAACGAAATAGTGGTTAGTTAACGGCGACTTCGTTGTTATAGTTGATTTCGAGGGTCCAAACACAGGAGCGCCTGTGAAGGGACCTGTCATTATGAAAAGTTTGTTTTCAGAAGAAAGCGGACTAACGATGGGACTGATCTCGTCATAGTAATACCTAGCGCCGAAGCCTCTGCCTCCCAGATATTTAAGCATCCATTCGGCTGGAACCTTCTCGGCTTTAGCCTTGCCCTTTGACAAATCTATACGAAGAACCCTTCCTCTGTATGCACCAAACATGTTGCATCACCCTCAATCTGTACTTTGCGAATTTTATCTTTTTTGTTTATGAAAGCATTGGGTATTATTTATATAAAAATGTCGTATATAACTATGGGATGTTAATTGTCTCCGCTTGATTGCGCGAAAATATTCGTAGAGCGGGATGAAAAGACCGTAATAGAGGGTAAACCAAATTACAAACCGTGAGGATGGTGGTTATGCAGCCAAAAAGAGTTGGGATTTGTCTCATAGGCGTCGGTCGAGCTGGCGCTGTCCACGGTAAAAATTACTCTGAACGCATCATCGGCGCGAAGGTGGTCGCTGTAGTAGCATATCACCGTAGTAGCGCCATGAAGGCGGCTGAAGAGTATGGCGCCGAGAATTGGTACACAGACCATAAAGAGGCGTTGAAGCAGAAAGACGTAGACGCTGTTGCCATATCAACTCCAACCTTCACACACGCCGAGATCGCCATCGACGCTGCGGAAGCCAGAAAGCACATCTTTTGCGAGAAGCCTATGGCCTTGACGCTGAGGGAAGCCGACGAGATGATAGCCGCTGCTCGCAAGGCCGGTGTTAAGCTTCAGATGGGCTTCATGCGGAGGTTTGACGCAGGTTTTCAGAGTGCAAAGCAAAAGATTGAGGAGGGGGTCATTGGAAGACCCTCGATCATAAAGTCAACTGGGCGTGGTCCTGGACTGCCGCCGCCGTGGGCATGTGACCCTGAGACAAGCATAGGGATGCTCGCTGAGGTAGACAGCCACGACTTTGACTCTGTTAGGTGGCTTATGGGAAGTGACATAAGGAGAGTCTACGCCGAGGTTGAAGCCATCGCTGTTCCAGAGCTGAAGGACAAATACCCAAACTTTTATGATAACGCAGTCGTGACCCTAAGGTTAGCAAACGGTTCCCTAGGATTAATAGACGGAGGCTGTCCAGTCAAGTATGGATACGATGCCCGAGTTGAGGTTCTCGGAACAGAGGGAGTCATGTTCATCGGCGAGTTGAAATATCAGGATGTTGTCATTTGCAAGAAGGAGACCGGCGTCTACACGTCAACATTCCCGAGTTGGAGGAACCGATTCAAGGAAGCGTACTTAGAAGAGGACAAACACTTCATAGACTGTATAATAAACGATAAAAATCCGCTAGCCTCAGGTGAGGATGGAAGAGCCGCGCTGGAAGCAGTTCTAGCCGCAACGAAATCCTTCAAAGAGGGAAAACCAGTAACTTTACCGCTTGCGTAATGAACAGCTTAACTTTCCGTAAAGCTTTTGATTTTAGTAGGACTGAATTGCTCACGACGTTTAAAGATATTGACCAAACTTGCTCTACATATAATTGAGATGGCCTAATTCAGCACGTAGACCTTGCCAAAAACTAGAATATACCGGAATCACTACTTCTAAGCAGATGACAGATAGAGACGATTGAAATGAAAGCCGTAATTTTGGTTGGAAAGGAGAGATTTGAAGTAAAAGATGTTAAAAGACCGCGCTGTGAAGAAGGAGAGGTTTTGGTCAGAGTTCGCAGCTGTGCTATCTGCGGATCCGATTTGAGGATTTTTCATGGAGAAAAACGTATTGATGTGCCCATTATGGGTCATGAGATATCTGGTACAGTTGAAGAGATCGGTGAAGGTGTTAAAGATATTGCTTTAGGCGACAGAGTTATGATTGAAACGGTGGTCGGCTGTGGCGAGTGTGAGCCATGCAAGAGGGGTGAGGAAAATCATTGTTTAAACAAGTTCGAAGCAATTGGGCATCAATACAACGGAGGCTTTGCCCAATTCGTTTTAGTGCCAAAGCGAGCGGTAAAACAAGGATGCATTATTAAGGTTCCTGAGAATCTCTCTTTTGATGAGGCTACTCTGGTTGAGCCCCTCTCTTGCGTAATAAACGCTTGGGAACCGATAAAAATTGAGGAGGGTTTTACAGTAGTTGTAATTGGAGCGGGGATAATTGGTTTGTTACACTCAGAGTTGGCCAAGGTGAAAGGAGCCAAGGTTATCTTGGTGAACCGTTCTGCCCCAAGGCTAGAACTAGCAAAGAGAATCGGTTTGAAAGTTGATGAATTTATCGATTTAAGTAAAGTTGACTTAGTCAAAAAGGTTAGGGAATTAACTGGTGGTAAAGGCGCGAACGTCGTTGTTTGTGCTTGTTCGTCTAAAGAGGCCCAACGACAGGCGTTAGAGATTGCCGCAGTTAACGCCGACATAAGCTATTTTGCAGGAATCTCAAAGACGGACCCATTAAATGAAATTAACACCAATTTGATTCACTACAACGAGTTGCACGTGCACGGAGCGAATTCTTCAAGCAGAAAGCACTATGTCGAGGCGATCGAACTGATTTCTTCCCAAAGAATCAATGTGAAAAAGTTCATTACCCATAGGTTTCCCTTAGAGAAGACTGAGGAAGCTTTTCGAATGTTAGAGGATAGAGAAACGAATGCTCTAAAAGTAGTAATTGACCATGGATTTAGTGTTAGGGAAAGTAAACCAAAACTCTTCCCGGCTCTAGTCTGGCTTCCCCTTCTTCTGTATCTGCAAACTTAAATGCTTCTTCTAAGTCCCGTGCGGATTTTATTACAAATGTTCTCTTGGAGATAATCCTCTTTACCTTTTCCCTAAAATCGTCGTTCCTTAATAGCTCGATTGCCTTTTTATATTGGTCTAATCTACTTCTTATGGATCCTTGAAGTATTAGGCCTTTGTTCACCAATTTATTGGTATCGATCGGTACTTTCTTTCCGGGAGGTAATCCAAGCACTATAGCCTTTCCTGCTGGTTTTAGTAAATCCAAGGCTTGTTCTAATGTAACTTCTTGGGCTTTCCCCCCAACAGCCTCAAATACGATGTCAAAATTTTGGTGCATCATCTTTATTTCTTGTCTTTCCCTGATCGAGTTCACCGTAACTGTGAAATCTTTGGCTAAGGAGAGTTTTTCATCAATTATTCCAAAGAGGTAAAGGTTTTCCTTCAGAATTCCCCCCACAAAAGAAACAACTAATGCAACCAAGTACCCGATTACGCCATCTCCGATAACCGCGACTCTCTCTTTTCCCCTGATTTCCGCTTCCTCGAGCGCATTCAGAGCAATTGAAAGCGGCTCAGTTAAAACGGCAACTTCCAATTCAATACCCGCGGGAATAGGAATCACTCTCTCCTGCGGATAAATGAAAAGGGTTCTGGCTAAACCATCAGTGGTGGCAGCCATGTACTTAGAGTTTTGACAAAAGTTTTCCCCGATTCCCGCCTCACATGCAACGCATTCTCCACATGGGAGCATAGGATTGACAACAACTTCGGTTTCCTTTTCCATCTCAACTCCTTCACCTACTTCAACTATTCTCGCCACCCCCTCATGTAACAGACACATAGGGAGCCTTTCCTCCAGCTTTTTCTCCTCCTTTTGACCCTTAAAGTAGAGAATTTCGCTCCCGCAAATGCCCGCTACGATCGGTTTTAAAAGAACAAAACCCTTTGGAATGGATCGGATAACCCTCTTTTTGACCTGAAATTTAGATAGTCTAACCAGACTGAACTCTCTCGCGATTAGCCCCCTCATAATAAATCCCTATCTTAGCCATTTCAGATCGAGGCTCTTACTAAATTACCTAACTCTTCCTCTTATTTTTACCGACCACCTTTGAGGGCTAGTTTAATTGCCTTTCAAATGATTTCAAATTTCGGTGGCAGCTTAGCACTATTCATGCATGCACGCCCACCCAAATGCTTGAAGGTCTTAAAAGAGGCTAAGTCAGCGATACGCCCGATCCTTTAGTGATCGCAACATATACATTTTAAAGAATGTAGATTACTATCAAATCAGGTGAGAACCATTTGGATGCTAAAGGTGAAATGGCAACGGGCGTGTGTGCTTGTCTTCGAGAGGATGACTACTTGCTGGCCACACACCGCGGACATGCACACAACATAGCTAGAGGCGTGCCCATGGACAAGTTGACGGCTGAAATCGTTAAGGCCACAGGCTTATGTGAAGGAAGGGGAGGTTAAATTCCAATGTCAGCACTTAAAGAGATAGGTCATGTGCCTCCTAGTGACTACTCTAAACATGGTCTCGCTAAGGATAGACTCATTTTGATGATCAAAAAGATGATGCAAATAAGGTTGTTTGAAGAGAAAGTCGAAGAGCTTTACCTCATGAAGGGCTTGATAACGGGACCAGCCCACCTCTATTTTGGGGAGGAGGCGGTTGCCGTTGGTGTCATTTCGGCTTTAGACCCCGATGACATTGTAATAAGCCATCATAGGGGACATGGGCATGCCCTCGCTAAGGGGATACCAATGAAGCAGGTAATGGCGGAACTCTTCGGTAAGGCTACGGGTACCTGCAAGGGTCTAGGCGGATCGATGCATGTAGCGATTTCCCCAGAAAGGAGTAGCCTCTTCGCCTCCGCCATTGTAGGCAGTGGGATACCTATAGCGGTGGGCGTTGGATTAGCCTTCAAGTATAGTAAAAGCGACCGTGTTGTAGCTGTCTTCTTTGGAGATGGAGCTGTGAACACGAGTTCCTTCCACGAGGGGACAAATATGGCTGCGATTTGGAAGCTACCCGTTATACTGGTCTGCGAGAATAATAGATATGCCATAGGAATGAAAGTTGAGAAGGCCATAGCTTTAGGGAGTATAGTGGAAAGAGCTTTAGGCTATAATATACTTGGCATAGCGGTAGATGGGAATGACCCTGTAGCCGTGTACTTGGCGACAAAAGAAGCCGTTGAGAGGGCGAGGAAGGGCGAAGGCCCTACCTTGATTGAGTGTAGAACATACCGGCAAAAGGGTCACGGAATATACGACAAGGCCCCATATAGGCCCAAGGAAGAGGTGGAGGAATGGCTGAGGAGAGACCCCATAGCCAACTTTAGAAATGCGCTTATCAGCTCTGGAGTTGCCTCTGAAGCAGATTTTATTGAAATTGAGAATCAAATAAGGCTCGAATTGGAAGAATCCGTGAATTTTGCTCAAGATAGCCCAATCCTCCCTTTTGATGAATTACAAAAATATGTTTATGCGTGAGGCTGAAAATATGGTTGAAACTACTAGGGAGATAACCTATGCTGAAGCCATCCGTGAAGCCTTGCATGAGGAGATGATGAAAGATCCGAGGGTTTTCCTTATAGGCGAGGACATAGGGGCATATGGAGGAGCCTTCAAAATCACGGATGGTTTCCTTAAGGAGTTTGGACCTGAGAGGGTGAGGGATACCCCAATCTCCGAGGCGGCCATTGTAGGCGCCGCCATAGGCTCCGCCCTAATGGGGTTGAGACCCATCGCCGAGATCATGTACATGGATTTCATCCCAATTTGTTTAGAACAGCTTGCTAATCAAGCGGCAAAGATGAGGTTCATGAGCGGCGGCCAATTAAGGGTCCCTATTGTTGTGAGAACCCAATACAGCTTGGGAAGGGCTCACGGGGCGCAGCATTCCCAATTTTTGCCTTCATGGTTCCTGCAAGTTCCAGGCCTAAAAGTGGTGCTCCCCTCCACACCATACGACGCTAAAGGCTTGCTCAAGACAGCCATGAGAGATAGTAATCCCGTGCTCTTCATTGAATGTAGCCTCCTCTACAGAATCAAGGGCCCTGTACCGGAAGAGGACTACGCGATCCCGTTTGGGCAAGCGGACGTGAAAAGGAAGGGCGACGATGTTACAATTGTTGCAATTTCGCGTATGATACACGAGTCCATGGCTGCCGCTAATGCTCTTGAAGGGGAGGGCTTAAGCGTAGAGGTCATAGACCCTAGGGCGATTCAACCCCTCGACACCGAAACAATCGTTGGCTCAGTGAAGAGGACAGGCCGACTCGTAATAGCCGAGGATGACTCTAAAACGGGCGGAGTGGGAGCGGAGATAGCCGCTACTGTTATCGAGAAGGCCTTCGATTACCTGGACGCTCCAATCATGCGAGTGGCTGCACCCGACATACCAATACCCTTCTCTCCTTCCCTTGAAAGGGAGTATATGCCGAGTAAGGATAAGATTATCCAAACTATAGCCTTGCTTTTGGGTAGGAGGGGGAGGCTTGCATAGCGTTATAGTGCCCCGCTTAGACCCCGCCATGAAAACGGGGAGAATCGTTGAGTGGCTAAAGAGGGAGAACGAGGCGGTGAAGAAAGGGGAACCCGTCTTAGTTGTGGAGGGTGAGAAAACCATCTTCGAGGTTGAGGCACCAGCCACCGGCGTCTTGAGGAAAATTCTCTATCCTGTCGGTTCCGAGATTGAGGTGTTAACAGTGGTGGCAATGATTGGAGAGCCCGGTGAGCCTATCCCACCTGATTTAGGGGTCGTAGCACCTCGAGAAGAAGTATTACCTCCACCATTGAGGATTGAGAAGCCAGTTGTGGAAGTAGTTGAACGACCCCTGGAAGGGGTGGCGCGGGCGTCGCCACTGGCGAGAAAATTGGCGGATGAATATGGCATAGACCTCACGACGGTTAAAGGCACTGGGCCTGGTGGAAGGATAGTTAAGGAGGACGTGTTAAGGGCGGTAGAGGAGAGGAGGGCTGCTGTTCCAGTTGCGCCATTACCTGAAGCGGTGGCTCCAGCTTTAAAGCCTCCGCGCATCGCCAAAACCATACCCTTCTCAGGGACGAGGAAGACCATTGCTGAACGCGTTTCCTATAGTTTTCATACAGTCGTGCCAGTTACAGTAACAATGGAAGTTAACATGGAGAATCTATTGGATTATTATGAAGGCATTAAGGCTACTATGGGCGACGTATCCTTAACCGCCTTAATACTTAAGGCTGTGGCTAAGGCTTTAGAGTCGCATGCTGTGTTCAACTCAACCCTAGATGGAAACGAGATTAAGATCTTTGAAGACATCAATATAGCCCTAGCCATAAACACGCCCGATGGACTAGTTACTCCGGTTATTCGAAACTCCAACAAGAAGTCTGTTGTTGAAATATCGAATGCCATCCGCGAACTTACTGAAAAAGCCATGCAACGCAAGTTGTCGCTTCAAGAATTGCTAGGCGGAACATTTACTGTAACAAACATGGGGCCTTATGACGTGGAAATATTTGCGCCTATAATTAATCCGCCTCAAAGCGCCATATTAGGCATCGGAAGAATAGCTAAAAGAGCCGTAATAATAAACGATCAAATAGTCGTTAAACCCATGGCCACTCTCTCCCTAGTGTTCGATCACAGAGTTACGGATGGCGTACCAGCTGCGGAGTTCCTACGAGAGGTCAAGCGCCTCCTTGAGGCTCCGAATCTCTTTTTATCTAATGTCTAATTTTAATAGTAGCGCCATCGCAGATACGCTCTCCATAAGCCTCTTCAGAAACATTAGCTGTTAGTTATCTGATCAAATGTGGGATCTTCAATCATGGAAATGTGGAGACTGCTTGACATAGAATACCGAGATCCTTACAAAAACATGGCTGTAGATGAAGCCCTTTTAATCGCTGTTGAACGCAATATTGCACCAAATACTGTTCGTTTCTGGAGAAACCTAAACGCCCTGGTGATAGGGCGCTCGCAAAGTCTGGAGGAAGAGGTTATCTTAGAAGCTTGTGAAAAACATGGGACATCTGTTGTCAGAAGATTTACGGGGGGAGGAGCCGTGTATCAGGATCACGGAAACCTAAATTGGACCATTGTTTCGCGTAGGGATCATCCGTTGGCAAAAGTGAAAGAAATTTTAGAGGTTTTTAAGGTATTCAGTAGCCCCATCTTAGAGGGGATAAAGGCATTAGGGATACGAGCGGAATTCAAACCACCAAACAGCATTTTCGTTGACGACAAGAAAATTTCTGGAATGGCTGCGTATGTTAAGAGAGAATCCGTCCTATGTCATGGAACCCTACTCGTCAAAACCGACCTAAACATATTAACCAGCGTTCTAAAATCTGTAAAAACCAAAGTTACAACCCTCCAGCGGGAATTAGACACGCAAATCTCAATGGCCCACATCAAAAGAGCGATAATAACAGGTTTTAATTCAATGTATGACGTGAAGGTGAAGCGGGTAAAATTATCAAGAGAAGAGATTGGGATCATAAAAAGGCTGTATAAAAATAAATACGCGACAGAAGAATGGAATGCATGGGCAGATAACCATCCTAGCAGCGATCCCCCAAAGAGATAGCTGTGGGGCGTGGTGGAAGTGCGGCGTAGATTTCAAACAGGTGCCTTTTCCCCTCTCGTCGCCCTCGGTTGATTGGGTTTGCTGAGGATTTTTCCCTTTCATCTCCTCCAATTTAGTGAACACTCTCCTCTTCGGACTCTTTTGGCTAGGTTGAAATACACAAAACACTCCTCTTCCTCACCCTTTCGCGCCTATGTGAAGGCATTTTATATCTCTTCCCTTTTCCTTCTTTTCACCTTTTCATCAAAGCATAAACCCAGCGAGCTTGAGATTAGGTTTCGCTCGCATTTCATGGAGGTAGCCAGCTTTCTGTGGGAGATCTTTCTAGCCTCTCCTTGGGAAGGCCCTCCATTGTCTCGCTTCCTATTAAAGTAATGACAATCAGCCCAAGCTAGTTATAAAACATCACATCATTAGAATCAGACAGGTCTAAAATAAAAATAGAAACTTTAATGTTAAGTTCCCTGAATCGTTGCTCTTTTAAGGCATGTCTTTATTCTTTCGACCACAAACTTGGCGTTGTCAATTATTCCGCTAGCTTTCTCTTGAGTATAATATTCCATGGGAGTCACCCACTTACCAGCCACCTTGAGAGGATAACGGGCGTATACCACTTCTCTTTGTATCTCTCTTCCCCTTTCAATCAACTGCACACACTTTTCTTCCCTCAGCAATTCTGGCTTCACTCTTCTGAGGACCGCAGCCAAACCGCTGATTGCTCTGTGATTTTTTGCTTCATCCCCTCCAAGGTTAAGAATCATAGCATTCGCAGCGCTCTCAACAGCCATTGAAGCATGAAAAACGGCGGAATCATACTCTCCGGCGTCGAAACGCTTTTCTGCCCTAGCAAGGTTCACTTCAGAAACTCTCAACAACACTCCTACCTTACTTTCAGCCATATCCTTGCTTCCTCCAAGTAATCATGGCTACGCTTGATTTCCTCAACTCTACTATACAATATCTTAGCCAATTCACCTGTTTTATCGACCAAAACCTCACAGCCCTCAGCCATCCCATAAATAATGCCACCCTCACGCGAGTAAACATTATCAAGAAAATCCTCCTCCGCCAAAATTAACGGCTCTATCGTCATATGATACCTCGATTCCAGCTTCGAAATTTCTAAAATTACCTCCTTTTTCACCTCATCCACCGACTCGCCTACAACAATTATCATGTCTAAATCACTGTACTCGTGAGCATTGTTTTGAGCTACTCCGCCGAAAAGAATAATCGCCCTAACAAAATGCAGCTTTGCGAGTTCACCCGCCATCCGTTTAGCCTGGAAACGCATATATAAACTCAATTCATAAGCAGAAACATCCAGCTCCCCACTTAAACCATACCACCTGCCCCTCTTCTCAACAAACTCTCTACCTTCCAGTCCTTCAAGTTTGGCTGTCAACCACCTGTCGCTTAACCCAGTTTCCGACCTCAACTCGCTGTAAGTGTGCTTCCCATGCTTTAAGGCTAACACAATTCTCCCCTCCGGGGTTAAAGAAACCAACTCCACTTTCCAACCTCCAGTGAACAAGAAAGCGACAACGAGAATAAAAACTTTACTAAGTAAAGCAAATTTCCCTGAAAATCATCTACGCCGCAAGTCGCTCTCCTACGCGTATACTTACGACTTTAAAACAATAATCCATCGCCTATCCCAAATACTGTTAGCATCACTGCTCTCCCCTCAGTAGCGATGTCATCGAAACCTTTGAAGCCAAGTTGAAACAAGTACCATTCGGAAAGATCGACTGACCTCCTTAACAGCACTATACCAATGGGGTAATAGACATATCATTCATCAAGCTAGCTGTAAGACCAAGCTTCTAACCAGTTCCCAGTCTTCAAAGCCAAGCAATAAGAACAATGGTATAAATGGGAAAAAATAATCGATCACCAACCAAAAGTGATATCCGGGCACGTTTGGACGAGGTACCACAAGATCGATATCGATGGTAGGAATTTACAGTCTTCGTGACCTGTGATCCTACTCATCGCGCACTAGAATAGTGTGAAATACGGCGTTGCAAAGGTCTTATGTTCAAGTAGCTTTTCTTAGCTTCTCCAGAAAGCTCTCGACATCCTTCACTGAAAGCTCAACTTCTCGCGCTGGCATCCAGTTCTCATAGAAGTTCTGGTGCAGATTGTTTGCCCTCCCCCATAGATGCCTAAGCTCTAAGTCTTCAAGTTTTTCAGCCAGCTTATCCACGTACTCCCACAATGAGGCATGGCTTCTTAGCTCGTTCCCCTCCTTTGTCGCCGCCGCCTTAACCATCTGCGAGGCAGCGCCCCAAGCCTTCTCGGAGGCTTGAACGTAATCCTTCTCCGCCAATAACTGCTTAGCTTCACCCATGTACTTTTGGCATAGCTTCAGATGAAGCTCAGCCTTGACCTCGGGGTCAACAATGTTAAGCTGCTCAAAAACGACTTCGCTGATCATCTCTTCCACAGCCTTGCCCTCGGACTTGGACTTCTTCTCAAGGGCTTCTAAAGCCTTGTCGGGTAATACAACCGTAGTGGAGGTCACCTGCCCCCATCAATTAATAGCAAGCCTGCTCGTTATTAAGTGTTCTCGGCGGCTATTCATATACTCCCCCACCGAGAAGCCATGACTTCAGTCGCGGATGAATCGAGGTAAATACGAGTTCATTTAGGCAAAGGGTAAGCACGTAAAGGCAAGAAGAGTTAAGCCTTCGTTAAGGGCTTGACGTGTACCATCGAGCGAATCTTCGCAAGGCACGAGCCCGATGGGAATATCTGTTTTTCTGTGTTGTGGTCATTTCTGCGAAGGTTTTGCCTCGGCCGCCCAGAGGCTTAAAAATGGGGTCGAATCCGAAGCCGAGATTCCCCCGCTCTTCTTGGGAGATTTTCCCCCTCACCTTTCCGTGGAAGCATTTTGGCGTTTCTTTTGGGCTGCAGAAGGCAACTACAGAATGGAAATAGGCGTCCCTCTTTTCCACGTTTTCCATTAATTGGAGAATCCCTCGGTTTCCAATGGTTTGATGCACGTAGGAGGAATAGGGTCCAGGAAAGCCATTTAACGCTTCTATGAAAAGTCCGGCATCCTCTGCGATGATGGGGAGGCTACACTTTTTTACGGCGTCTATGGCGCTGGCTTTCGCGATGCTTTCAATGTTGTTGTCTTGAATTTCCAGGGTTTTGATCTTAAGGAGGGTGGTTGCAACCTTATACTCGGCGAGCACACCGCGAGCTTCATTGAATTTGTGGACGTTGCTTGTCACGAAAAAGGTCACTTTCCCTCTTGGAAAAGGTCTCTTAGGTATCATTTTATACTATTCATCTCCCTTTTCTGCTCATAGAGATGTCATGAATCAGAATTTATACCATTTCCTAAGGTTAAGCGGAGCTCTACCTTTCGGAAACGTAACGCCCTCTTTTCTCAATCTCTCGAATTTTTTCTAATACATTTTTTGCCTCGTTATCTCCCACAATTTCGGTGTATCCTTCCATAACCGCCTCAAAACTCTCTTTCGCGTACTTGTAATGGGTGCTTTGGAAGGCTCTCTTCATGAGGTGTAGGTCCACTCCCTTTGCCTCCAGTTCCATGGATCGCTCACTTAAGCCGAAGTCCACGAAAACCACTTTGCCGTTGGGGGTTAAGATCATGTTGGAGGTGGTGAGGTCGCCGTGGATGACCCCACGGTTGTGGAGGCGCCCAATAAGCTCGCCGATGTGACGGCACAAGCGATATCTTTCTTCGGGGGAGAGATGGTCTAGAACCTGCTTCACCTGCTTTCCTTCCACGAATTCCATGACGATGGTTGCTTCAGCGGTGTCAATCATGAAGATGGTGGGCGTTGGAACCCCTGCCTCCTTTGCCTTATGGATGATCTGGGGCTCGTGGATGGTTCGTTGGAATCGAATTTCCGTGTCTAGCTGGGGAACCCTGTACCTTTTCGATAATCGATACTTCCTTATCACCTTGCGACCGTGCCACTCTTCGAGATACAGGTTGGCTTCAGCTCCCTTTTTGATGAGCATGGCTTAGCCCTCAACCCAAGGCGCGTAAACCTCGTCTAATCTCCACCTTAGTTTAACGAAGCTTTTCTCTATAGGAACCGTTATGTTGCGTTGATAGGCTAAGATTCCCGTCCATGCGATCATGGCACCGTTATCTAAGGCGTATTCCTTTGGAACGACGCAGAATCGGGCATCATGCTCCTCAGCGATCACACTAAGCATCGATTGGAGTCTCTTGTTCGCTGCAACCCCTCCTGTTAACAGAACCTCTGGTTTCTCCGTGTGGGCTAATGCCCTCTCCGTGACCTCGGTGAGCATGGAGAACGCCACTTCTTGAAGACTGAGGCACAAGTCTTCGAGGCGAAGTTTCTCCTCACGAAGCAATTGAACAGCTGCGGTGAGAAGGCCGCTAAAGGATAAATCCATGCCCTTCACCGTGTAGGGTAGGGGGACGAAGACCTGGCCACGACTTGCCAGTTGCTCCACCATCGCGCCGAGGGCCTCCCCCTTTTGACGCAGACCCGCCTCTCGAGCGAAAACGTCAAGGCAGTTTCCCACCGCTATGTCGAGGGTTTCTCCGAAAACGCGATGCCTCCCAGCCTCAAAGGCAGAGACTATAGTGTTTCCTCCAGAAACATAGAGGGTAACGGGGTCCCTCGCACCTGTTATCAGCTTGCCTATCTCGATGTGGGCAACACAATGATTGACTCCCACCAATGGAACCTGAAGGTAGGAAGCTAAGGCTCGGGCGGCTGTGGCGCCGGTGCGAAGACAGGGACCTAAGCCGGGACCTTGAGAAAAGGCAACAACCCTCACATCTTGAGGATTTATTTTCGCTTTATGAAAGGCTTCTGCCAAAACCCTTCCAGCAACCTCCGCGTGATGCCTAGCTGCCTCCCTAGGGTGGATGCCCCCCTCCTCAGGCACGTACGCGCTGATCACGTTGGCAAGAACCTTTCCGTCGAAAGAAAGGATTCCCACACTAAAATCGTCGGCCGTGCTTTCGATGCCTAGGCAGTACATACTATTTACGTGCATTGCGCGCGCTGTCCGTTAATCTCTTTGTTCGCAAGGGCAGTGAGCGAGACCTATTTTAGATCAAGGAACGTTATTCGATCATGAATGTAATCTTGATCACGACTGATACTTCTAGTTCTGTCGGTGGCATGATAGGCGCCGGAGTGGGTATTGGTACAACCACAGCTCCCCTCCATCCCTCATAATATGAATAGGTGGTTTCTTCGATGGCTCCTGCCACACCAACAATTTTAACTCCTAACGAACTCGCAACAATATCTGCTTTTGCCCTAGCGTCTGCCACTGCACTTTGTCTGGCTAAAGTGTTCAGCTCCTCCATCTTGTCCTTTGTGAAGGTAAAGTACACGCCTTCTACTCTGTTGGCTCCGGCATCAATTGCCACATCAATAAGCTTACCGACACTCTCTATGTCGGTTGTAGTAACCTTTAGCATGTAGGTTGCCTCAAACCCTATTATGGTCTCCCCATACGACGAGTACCTTGGATAGAGGCTGAAGTATGCGGTTTCAATGTCCTCCTCAGGTATGTATGCCTTCAAGGCGTCGATTACTTTATTCATGATTTCGGCGTTTTTTGTTTCGGCTCCCATCGCGTTGTCCGCCTGTGTCGTTGCGCCCAGCCTCAACTCCGCTTGGTTTGGCTTCCCTGCGGCTGTGCCTAAGCCAGAAACCACAATAGTCTTTAACTGCGTTCCTTCACCCTGTTCCGCGTATACCACGCGCACAGGTGTATAGAGGGAACCAGGTTGACTAGGCTGACCACCCCGACTCTGCTGAATAGAAGCAACGAGGTAACCGCCCACACTCGCCAAAGCAACAGCTAACACCAGAATAATTCCATGAAGTTGTTTTTCCCTCACGCTCATCACATATCCCTTTAAAGAACTTAGTTATCTTCTATTATTTAATCCTACACCTTAGAACAACGCACTAACATTAATTATCTAATCAACTAGTTTCGGCGTTCGAATCTATTTTTAAAGATTCGCTCCGTTGTCTAGCGCGTGCACACATAAAAAAGCCCTTTTTTAACATTATTTTGCAAAGAAGACCATTGCAAAATTGTTTGCAAAATCACAGCACTGTACAAAATCCTAGAAAGTCTAGGTGCAACTACGAAAGAAGAAGCACTAGCAGAAGCAAAATGCATCATCGTTAAAGAACTCAAATCCATGCTTGGTAGTGTACTTGAAAAATGAGGCAAGTTCTTATTCAGTGGAAAATTTATTAAGTAGTGTACTTAGTCAAGTATCGCAGAAAGGGGTTAAAAGCGATGGAGTTGGAGGAAGAGCTAAAGTTTTTTGAGTCTAAAAGAGCAGAGTGGTTAGAGGAGTATAGAGATAAATACGTCCTTATCAAAGGAAAAGAACTCATCGATGTATTTACTAGTTTAGAAGACGCGTATAAAGAAGGGGTAAAGAGATACGGAAACCAGCCCTTCTTCATTAAAAAGGTGAGTGAGGTAGAGCCTACTGAAATAACTCCCTCACTTATGTTAGGTGTTACTCGTGCCAATTTATGAGGTGCAATTCTCCCCTCCAGAGGCACTAAGATCGAGTGGGGCCATTTTCCCTATCGAAGTTTCCCTCCCTCAAATACTCGTAGATCACTTAACCAAACAGGGTATCACCCCATCTCCACCTGTCAAAGGAAGGGCAATTATAGATACTGGAGCTTCAATTAGCGTCGTTGATTTGTTGGTTCTTTCAAGTCTCCAAATAAGTCCCATAGGTGTTGCAACAGTATTAACTACTGCTGGGCCCACGAACCAGAATTTGTATCCTGCAAGATTCATTCTCCCTCGTCTCGTGGTTGATCTTAGTGCTGTAATCGGTGCTGATCTAAGACCCCTTCAAATTATTGCTCTGATCGGTCGAGATATTCTTAGTCGGTTTATAATGATCTACCATGGTAATGCAGGAAGGGTAACTTTAGCGTTCTGAGTTCCAATAGATTATGCAAAAACTTTAGAACACATACGCAGACACCGTTGCTCAAACGCTTTGTAAAATGTAAATAATGTGCAGAAGAGGGTAATTCTTACTTCTTTTCTTCACATTTTTAGTTTTGCAAAAACCTTTGTGCGCGCGAATACAAATCAATTCACATGGTTGGCTGAATCCAAGTAAAAATTGAGCAAAAATTGTTGTCAGATTACGTGAAGCTGAGGTATCAACATACATGTTTTTATGGTTTAAAGTCCATTTATTTAAGAGAGGCTTTGAGGGATCGACGAATATGTCGAGGCGCAACGATCTGGAGCACTTGGCTCTGCAGTTGATCACGAATGCGAGAAGCGAAGGCATACTTCAATCTGAGCTTTGGAGGAAATTGGGCGCTAGCAGCAGGGAGGGTTCCCGAATAGCCATAAAGCTGGAAAAGAAGGGTTTGGTTCTCCGGGAGCGCGAGCTTTTTAGTGGGCGATGGACCTATCGGCTGTATCCCAAGAGAAGGCCAGTATCCATCGACTCCATTCTTGGTTGCCCCTGCTTGATGTGCCCAGACGATTCCCGATGCGCAGCCTGGAGCGCCATATCACCCAACGAGTGCGAAAAATTGACGGAATGGATCCTAGGTCTTATGCAAGGGGAAACGAGTCCTTCGGGTGACAGCTGATCTTGCCAAAGGCTTGGGTCAAGGAACGAAAAAGAGAATACTATTATCGAAGGGCGAAGGAGGAAAAATTTCGATCACGCGCAGCCTACAAGCTTCTTCAAGCCGTAGAAAAGCATCAATTTATCCAGCCCGGCGACGTGGTGGTGGATTTAGGGGCGGCTCCTGGAGGTTGGATGCAAGCCTCTCGAAGGATTGTGGGTGACGAGGGCTTTGTGCTGGGGGTGGACGTTAAGTCCGTGGAGCCTATTGATGTGCCCAATGTTCGCACCCTGATTGGCGACATAACTGAGCCTCAAACAGTCGAGTATGTTAGGGAGCTTTTGCCTCGATCAGCCGACGTCGTGGTTTCCGATGTTTCTCCAAACATCTCCGGAATCTGGGAACTCGACCATGTCCGTCAAATTGACCTCGCTCGACGATCCCTGCAAATAGCCGCTTCCATCCTTAAGCCTAGAGGGAACTTCTTTGTGAAGGTCTTTCAAGGCGACATGCTCCACGACTTTGTGGAGGAGGTCAAAGAGCGTTTCGCCTTTGTGAAGTTGATCAAACCGAAAGCCAGTAGGGCGAAGAGCGCAGAATTGTACGTTCTCGGGATGAATTTTAGGCAGGGTAAATGAAAAAGCTATACGTAGAGACGTAAATTATAACTATTTTTGGCCGTCCGCGTAACTCTGTTCATTCATCTTCATCCAGTTTTTGTCGTCATTCGGCCGCTAAATAACTTTGAGTGGTAAAAGATAAAGTTTGTGAGGGTTCGCCTTTGTGGAAATAAATTTTGAAGACCCTATATGGGTGTAGTGTGGTGTCTCTCTTTTTAGACCCCCTATATAGTCCCCCTCTTGTTGTGCTTCGGAAATTTTGGATGAGTTAAGCTACGCGTGCAGTGGTATAGGAGATATTTTTGCCTACCGCCTCGCAGAAATTATTGTTCCAGTGAGATGGAGACCTAAACACGAGGTTTGTTTTGCATAAAAATTGGTTTGTTATTTCTTAAAGGCGAAGTATGCGGTGAATACCGCAAGTAGGGCGATGACACTGACAATCACGTAAATTATTTGTAGACCAAAGATGTCTGCGCAAGCACCCGAGACGTATGGGAAAAACGACCCGAAACCCCAGGCGATGGCAAAGAGAACCCCATATATAAAAGCTCTTGCGCCTAGGCTCGTCGCGCTAGCTATCGCCGAATAGAACGATGGCCAAACACCTAGCAAGGCGAACCCCATCAAGCAAATTGCCGGAAATAGGAGGTAAGCGTTACTGATGTTAGCCGAAATTGCAGATAACACACTTAGCACAAGCATTGTGAGGAATGTGGTTTTTCTTACACCAAGTCTGTCAGACAAGGTTCCTCCGATAACAGCCCCAACCGCACCTACGGCCATCATCAAAGCGGTTATAGCATTAGCTGACTCGATGCTTAGCCCGAAAGTTGTCAGGTAGGTTGTTGTGAATGAGCTTACGATCCTGTAACTGGCACCGGCGAAGCTCATTACAAAAATTATTGGAATTAATGTCGTGACAATTTCTCTCGTAGAGCGACTCACGATGGTTGAGCTTAAGCTCCCCTTTCTGGGTTCAGTTATGATCCGTGGCATTGTTAGAGCGACGATGATAGCGACTGAGCCCCATAGCATGAAGATGTTGCGCCATCCCAAAATTAAAGCTAACAAGCCTGATGTTACAAAGGCGACTGGAATCGCTACGTCTCCTGCGGCGCTTCCTAATCCCAAGGCTTTTCCCCTCTTTCCAGACTCGAAGGCGTCGGACAAGAGCGAGTATCCAATGGGGTGATAAGCGCTGGCTCCAATTCCCACTAAGCATTGAAAAACTACAAGTTGAGTGTAATTGGTGGAAAAGCTTATGAGGATGGTTCCTACGCCCAGCGTTGTTAAGCCCACGGATAAGAGGGTTATCCTATTCGCTCGATCAGCAATGTACCCAGTGATGGCTTGTAGAAACGTCATTAAGAGGGCAGACGCTGTAAGCATAGCCCCTGCCGCAGCATAGCTTAGATTGAACTCTTTTATTACCATGGGAAGCACCGCCGGAAGAAGAGTGACAGAGACATCATTGGCGAAGTGTGCCAGCGAGACTGCAACCATAACTCCAGAGCGAGCTCTTAATTTCTCCAGCGCCCCCACCTTACTACGAATCTTGCTGCTGTTTACGTCCTTAAGCATTGCTATGGCTTGGGTGAGCTCATGGATACATGGGTCATGAGGGTTGATGAGGATGCTCGGGTTAGTGAACTTTCAGAAAATGAGACGATGGCGTTAAATGACGCTTGCTTTGCACGGGAGGAAATAGAAAAAGCTTACTAAATTTCGCAGACGTTCTCCAAAGAGCAGATGGAAAGTTCATACTGCGGCTTTTTGTTGAAGTTTCTTAGGAAAGTCGTATCATCGTTATGATTACAAAACGCTTAACCACTGATAAAGGGGGCGTTTGTTAGAAAACAAAAAACTAATAAGCTTGTTCCATAATTCATCTTCAAAATGATTCCAAGATGATTCCAAGACATTTCTTTTTAACGAAAGGTGTTGGCAAACACAAGGAGCAGTTGCAATCCTTCGAATTAGCCTTAAGAAGCGCGGGAATACAACACTACAACATAGTAAACGTTTCCAGCATAATACCACCGGGCTGCAAACTCATCCCAAAAGAGAAAGGTTTGAACATGCTAAAGCCCGGAGAAATAGCCTTTGTTGTTCTGGCTAGGAACTCAACTAACGAGCCGCATAGACTAATTGTAGCATCAATAGGTATGGCGATTCCATCAGAAAAAAACAATTATGGTTATCTCTCAGAGCATCATTCTTTTGGACAGACGGACGAAGTGGCTGGAGATTACGCGGAAGATTTGGCTGCAACAATGCTGGCTACAACCATGGGAATTCCCTTTGACCCCGAAACAGCTTGGGACGAGAGAAAACAACTCTTCAAAACCAGTGGACTAATCATCAAAACAACCAACATAACACAATCAGCAACCGGAGACAAAAGCGGCTTATGGACAACAGCCATTGCAGCAGCTGTTTTTGTACCATAAAAACATTTTTTTTATAAAACTTGGGTTCATGAATCTTATTCTTCTCGTCCTCTCGCCCACAGCTCCTTCTTGAGCATATCTCTCACGGCTGAGCGTATAGCAGCGCTGCGGCTCGAATACATGTTGGCTCGGACCAGTTCATCCAACCCTTCTAAATAAGCTTCAGGCAACAGGACTGTTACCAGTTTCATTATGTTTCACCAAATGGCATGTTGTAAGCATATTATAATGCGATGGCCGTTATAGAATTTACTGCTGGTTAGACTGGACACCGCTTGATCGCATCCAGTTCCTTAACCACCCTGAGGAAAGTCTTGTACACATCTTCCACATGAAGTTTTGAATTTCTGATTTTTAACTGAATAACCCCCGCCGCCACCAACGCTGAACCTATGACATCGGTTATTGTTGGTTCTGGAAAAGCCATTAAAGCCAAACCCGCCTTAATCAGAAACGAATTGTTTCCTGTTCTCCACAATTTCTGTGTTGAGCGCAACTCTCCCACGAAACCCCGCATAACCGTCTCTATGGTGTTTACTGTCTCCTTTCGACTCAAACTTAACTGACGCAAGACTTCCGCCGAATTCTGAGCTTCTTCCGTCTTCATCTGGACACTCAACTCGAAACTAGTTAATTTTAAGCACCATGAAAGGACTAGGGATTAACGTCAGAGTTACTTTTATCAAATATGTTTTTCCGCTCCCCGAGGGCTACCCTGCAGATCGACCACACGGAACGACTGCTCCTGCATGTTTACGCGCCCTTTTATTAAAATTTGTTACAGATTTTGTTTCAAAATTCGATAAGCTACCTATTAACTTTTATTAACATCCACATGTATCGTAAACTGTTAAAATTGGCGCCTAGCTCATTCATAAGTAGTGATGCGCGTGCGAAGGACCAGTGTGCAGCGAAAGGAGTGTCGAAAAAGTAAGGCCAGAAGAAGAGGATAATAAGCTAGGGAGAAACGTTCCTACGCGCTTTTACAAAATTCCACATCTTTTGGATTGCTAGACTGTAGGTGTTAAATATATTTTGGAAATTTTGTTTCCCCTTCAAGCTTATTTGGTAAACTATTTTGCCTTTGTGAGAACTTGATTCTATCAACCCTTCTTCTTCTAACATGTGGAGAAGAGGATAGAGGGAACCGGGGCTGAGCAAGACCCCGAATTCTTTGTGAATAGCCGCCATGATCTTGTAACCGTACATGGGTTCATCGTTCAGCATCGACAAAACCAAGATATCGAGAAATGTCTTAACATGTTTTTTAATGATTGCTTCTTCAGGCAATTGTTGAATCTCCATATGGGGTGCTGTTTTGTCGACAAGTTTGGTTAGGTTTCGTTTTGTTGCGGGTGCGGTTAAACTCGGCTTCTATGTACCTGCCTAGGTGATCGAGGGCTTCTTTCTCCTTGTCAGCCATCTGCGTGCCTCTCGTGTGTCTTTGTTGAACAGCCCCACAACTTCTTATTTATGTGTTAATAACCAGTATATAACATTTGGTAACAGTTTTTTAGTTAATAAAGTGTCCTTCTAAGTTTCACTATATCCGGTAGATAAAGTCATACGTGAAGGCTTTCTAGGCTCGTGATCCCGGGTTCAAATACCGGCTGGGTCACCATTTTAGGTTCTACTATTCTCCAAATCCTCTTTAAAAGAAAGACAAAATTAATGCTCTTTATGTCAGTTATTCCTATCTATATTCAAATTTTAAATAATCTAAAATATCGTAACACGCCACACCTAACCTAGCTAACATTACTGGAGCGTCGTGACGAGAAGCGTGTTCCACTGTTAATTTTGGCGTTAGATAAATAGGCCGGTTGAATAAAGGGAAGAAGTTTGGTTGTTATTCTCCGTATTCTTCGCCTTCGGGCATTTCTCCTGGGGGCTTTCCTTCCTTGGGCTTTGTTGCCGCGATCACGTCGTCGATCCTTAGAATCATGGAGGCAGCTTCGGTCGCTGACTTTACCGCTTGCTCTTTCACCCGCATGGGTTCGATCACACCGTTTTTACGCATATCTATGATTTTTCCCGTGAAAACGTCCACGCCCTTTAGGTGTCCTCGTGGTTCTTCGTGAGCTGACCTCAACGCCACGAGTATGTCGATGGGCTCTAGGCCTGCGTTTTCAGCGAGGGTTTTTGGCACGATTTCGATGGAGTCGGCGAAGGCCTCGATGGCGAGTTGCTCCCTTCCTCCAACCTTTGTTGCGTAGTCGCGAAGCTTCTTGGCGATCTCGGATTCGATGGCTCCTCCGCCAGCCACGATCTTGTTGTATTCAACCACATCAGAGACGACAGATAGCGCGTCGTTCATAGCCCTCTCTGCCTCATCCACCATTCTTTCAAGACCAGCGCGAATCAGAACTGCGACGGAGCGTGGATCCTTGCATTTCTCCACGAAAATCATCTTGTCCTCGCCAACTTTGCGCTCCTCCACCAGCCCCGCGTTTCCAAGGTCCTCGCTCCTTAGGTCGTCAAGATTTGTGATCACCTTCCCACCGGTGGCTCTGGCGAGCTTCTCCATGTCGGACTGTTTAACTCTTCGAGCAGCCAAGATTCCCTCCTTCGCTAGGAAATGCTGAGCTAAGTCGTCGATACCCTTTTGACAAAACAGGACTTGGGCTCCCGAAGCCTTGATCTTTTCCACCATCTCCTTCAGCATGCGAGTTTCCTGGTCTAGAAATGCCTTCATTTGCGTGGGATCCCGTATCCTAATTTCGGCGCTAAACTCAGTCTTCTCCACCTCTAACGCGCAGTCCAGTAGGGCTACCTTCGCATTTTCGATTCGCTTTGGCATCCCCGTGTGCACAACCTCTTTATCGACAATTATGCCCCTGACAAGCTGTGTGTCATAGAGGCTCTTCCCTTCCTTCTTAACGATTTGAACGTTGTCAATGTCCGCGATTCTCCTCTCGCCCCTTTGCTCCGTGATCTGTTTAACGGCATCGATGGCGATCTCTGCTAAATGTTCCCGCGCAACACCCACCGCCTTGCTAGCCATAGAAGTCATGGCGACCTTTTTCAGGGTTTCACGGTCTTCTAGATTGACGAGGGTTCCGATCTTGTCGAGGATCTCCATGGACTTTTGAGCAGCCTTCCTGTATCCGCTCACGATAACTGTTGGATGGATGTTTTGATCCAACAGCTCCTCAGCCCTGCGCAGCAGCTCTCCAGCCAGTATCACGGCGGTGGTGGTTCCGTCACCAACCATGTCGTCTTGTGTTTTGGCAACTTCCACCATCATTTTAGCGGCGGGGTGTTCAACGTCGATCTCGTCGAGGATGGCTGCCCCGTCGTTGGTGATGGTGATGTCTCCGAGGCTGTCGATCAACATCTTGTCCATGCCTCGAGGACCCAGGGTTGTCCTTAACACCTCAGCTATGATCCGGGCGGCCATGATGTTATTTCTTTGAGCGTCTTTTCCCCGCCTACGGGCGGTTCCCTCCTTGAGAATGAGGACTGGTTGTCCCGCTTGCGTCGTCAAATAGGCCACAATATCCCTCCAGAGTGAATCCTAACTACCTACAGCAATTTTCCTCCACAATATAAACTTTATCACACCTAAGCTGATAGAAGCACTATTTCGGACGCGGCACACATAAACTTGGGAGGGATACCTTGGTCTTCGAAAGGGCTTGAATCTACCCGCATGCATTTTGGGTAAAAGTCGAGGTTTATTGTGCCCTATGTGATACAAAAAATAAAATATGATGAATGATAAATAACTGGTAACTTGAGGTGAAAGCTATGGCGTTTGATGTCTTTCTTAGTTGTGACGCCAAGGATATGAGTGTGGTAGAAAGAGTGTGGAGGATACTTCGTAGATTGAAAATAAGGGCTTACATGGCTGAGAGATTCAGTGAGTACGAATATACCCCAGAGACCATCAAAAAGAGAATAAGAGAATGCAAATGTTTTGTCGTTTTTCTAACACAAGAGGGGATACGTTCTCCAAGGGTTAACCAGGAAGTTGGCATCGCTTACGCCTTTGATAAGCTAATAATTCCGGTTCAAGAGAAAAGGTGGAGAATTAAAGGGGCCATTGAGTTGAGAAAGCCTATCAAATATGACCCATCCAATCCCGAAGACATGATCCACAACTTGATAATGAGGCTAAGAGTATTATTATCGAGAGACCACAAGCAAACGAAAGGATTAACATTGGTGTGCAATTGTGGGAATGAACTTGAGGTTGACCTACCATCATGTGAAAACATTCTAAGCACGATAGAAAAAAAGATGATTTACGCAGTTGAATGCCCAAAATGCCACAGTAAAATAAAATATTCTCCCAAGACCTTGGAAACCATGTAGTTTTTAGAACAGATAGGCCCGCTACAATAGCGCTTGATTCGGTTCGCCTACTAAACTGTGACCTCTAAAAGCTCGTTCGATTGAACGGAACACTTATGTTACAAACCTTTACAAGACAGTGAAATAATCATAAAATGTGTTGAGTGCAAGCATTTGACGAGAGAGAAGAGTAAGAGTCATCGAAGTTACCCTTTTTATGTCAGAAGCCAAATACAACAAGGTGAGACGGTATGTCTCGTAGAAGACCAGCGAAGAAAGAGAGACGCAAAGCCATTGGCATAGAAGCAATAGTTGAGCCGGGCGTAGGTGCAATTTACACAAGAGGCACCTGGATGAAAAAGCTTAATGATATGGGTAAACGAGAAAGAAAAGCAAGCAAGAAAGGGAAAGTCAAACCGAAATAGGCGAGGCTGATGACTTGAAGCCTCGTATTTTACCACTTAAACTTGCCCATCGACTTCCAAAAACGTCCTAGAGCTCGATCGATTCGGCTGGGGTAGTTATATCTTTATGAATTGATCGATTCTAGGGTTATTTAAAAGTCACTAGTAATTTAGTGCGGAGATAGGATTCGAACCCACAAACCCCTACAGTATAGGCTCCTGAAGCCACCGTGTCGTTATCGCGACTCTACGCCTCTAACCTAGCTTGGCAACCCCGCTAAGAAATCTTACCAACCTCTTTGAATTGACTCCTACTTAAGTTTCTTTTTGCTGACGCATATTTTTGCGGTTATAGAGGTGCATGCACAAGACCGAGGGTCTAACGTATGTGCATGCGCGTCTCACAGAAAGGGCAAAGGACGGCATGGCCTCACGCTCACACTTAAAAGCTACGAAAGATAAATGTTTTCAAAGCAATCTAGGATTGGTGAGCGTCTTGAGGGTGGTGGCAGCGGATTCGAGCGCCGCCGTTTTGGATGACCGCTTCGATCCCTTGTTAGTAGTTGCCGTGGCCGCCGTGTTGGTGGAGCCCCCCTACAGAGAGGTTAGCCTATGCCTCACTGAGCCCATCTTCGCTAGGGTGGAGAATGGGCACCTCTTGATCATCCACGAGCTGGAGCTTTGCCAGAACCTTTTGAAAGAAGCGAAGGCAGATGTGGTTCATTTGGATATGTCCCTAGGAGGTTTAAGCTTGGGGGAGCTTTCCCCGGTTCGGCTCTCTAGGATGAGGCTTTCAGATAGGGCAAGGCAACAGGTCTTGAAGATTCTGCCGAGCATAAGAAAAATCGCTTCAACCATCAAGCGCGTTTACGGCATCGAGGTTTTGGCCATAGGGAAGGAAAGCGTCCCCGTGAGGATGGCTGAATTAACGTCTGGAGCTCATGCCGTTTTATATTCCGCGGAAAAAGTGGTTGAAGAAGGAAAAGGACTGAGACTAGGATTGCCAGCAGCCTGTACCGCGAGGGTTTTTGAGGACAGAATCGAACTGCAATCTCTAGCTCCAGCGGAACACGACCTCACAGGCCACGCTAAAGACAAAAAAGAGGTTCTAGAAAAGGTTCAAATCTCGGAAATGCTTAATCCATGCGCTCGAGGCTTCAGAGCCTTGGAGATCATGCCAAAGCAACTTATAGAAGACAAAACTCAACCGGTTTAGCAGAGATGTGACTGCACAAGAGGTTAGTAACCGTGAGCATCATGAAGTTTGACCCCAGCAACAGGGCGAGGGTTTTAGTTCTAATACTCGCTTTCCTCAGTTCTCTTGCCATAACTCTCGCGGGAACCTTCTCATCGATGAGCCCCCCAGAGGCTCAAGGGATTTATGATGAATTTCAAGAGGCGCTTCCCCACTTAATGAGCGTGCCGGCCATCTTCCAAAATAACCTCATGTATGCTCTAATAATGTTCGTACCAGTTCTTGGACCTCTTTCCGCTTTCTATGTCCTATACTCCACAGGAAGACTTATTGCCGCATTTGCGATGGTTAGCGGGGAGAACCCAACCGCCTTATTTATACTCACGTTTTTCTTTCCACATTCATGGATTGAATATGCGGCGTATGCACTTGCCATATCCCAAAGTCTTTGGCTAACCCTGAGGATAGCTCAGCGCCGGTCTTTAAAGGCCGAGGTCAAAAACACCTGCATATCCATTGCAGCATGCGCTGCCCTTCTTCTACTAGGGGCAGTTGTTGAAATGACCACGATTCAACTGTTAGGATAAACGCGACCTCAGCTCATGCCCACGCCTTTAGTAATTGTCGAGATTGCACTAAAACTATTGCACACACACAAATTCTGAAACCCAGGTACGCTGGAGCTGATTCTGAATACTGCGCCTGTCTGATTAATGTAAAATCAGGCGCAGGAATTACGAAGTCTGAAAACTGAGCATCACCCTACCCCTTGGAAACTAAAAGTTTCCATCCCCCTTTCCATCAAAGGAAAGTGGGAAGTAATAGCATAGGCTATTATCAATGCGCGCTAAAGATAGGTAAGGGAGACACTGTTAACTAATTCATGATGGGGTGAATAGTTCGAGTGTTTCTACGGTTTTCTTTGGTACTTGAGGTTTTTGGGGAATTCTTTCAAATTCTTCTACTTTGATTTTTTGCTTTCGCTTTGTATTATGGAAGAATGTCTTTAGATTGTCGTAAAGTACGAATTTCCAGTTTTCTTTTTGAACTCGTTCTCTTAAAGCTGGAACACTAATTTTTCTATTGAACGTTTCTTGTCGTTCTTCTGGGATTACTATAAACCGTTTGACTTTGCCATTTGGGATATTGGAACCCCTAATGATTGCTGACCATATTCCAGTAGTATTTTCAACCTCAAACTCATGGGTAACTTCATCTTTCGTGAACCACACTACATCAATTTCCTTAGCATCTTTCATACGGTCTAATGGCACTCTCGGGAAAAGTATATCCTTTCTCCACTTAGGCAAATCAGCGTGAACATTAAACCCAGCTTTTTCTCCTAGTATACCCAACATTTCAACCATTTCATCATGTTCTTGTTCTCTTTTCCTAACATTAGATTCTAAAGTCCATTTACCGTCTTTCGTTTTCCTTGCATAGCGATCCAAAACATCTCTAATGTTTTGAGTGTCAGGAGTGAGTGCATTTGGGAAAGAAGTGAAGATTTTTTCTAGTACATCATCAAACGAAACAGTATATCGTTTGTTTAAAACATTTATCGTGACTATCTCAACTCTTTCACTTAAAGGTGCACGATCAAGAAAGTAGACTCCCTTGAGCCACCATTTCTTGCCAATGGTTTTTCCGTCTTTGTCTTTGACATCTACAAGCACAAACTCCTTGTTCAAATTCTTTTTTAATATCTCACCAATTCCTTCTGGAGCACTAAACAAGTAGCCATTCTTTTTGAGAGCATCATAGATTGTTGGATAACTGTTTATTATAATTGAGTAAGGTGTTGGCTCTCCCCTTTCCGCTATTAGATTCTTTACTGTGTTAATGATTATTCTTTCATACCTTACTTTGTCTATTTCTGATTCTGAAAGTGCTACCTTTCTCTCTGGCTTTCTGAATCTTATGTAATAATCGCCTACTGCACTTCCGTAAGGTTGTAATAATCCTTTTGCCGAAGGTCTCGCTGGGGGTTGATAAATGTTCTTCTCCAAGTCAAAACCAGACAACACTACCGCTTTTATGATCGAATTGAATATTTTGATTTTAGTGTTATGGAAAGTGACCGTTAACCAATTTCCAGGCTTAAGCACTTCAAAGATTTGTTCAAATGAATTCCGTAGCATTCTATGATACGTCTCAAAATCCTTTTCTTGCGAATTGTTTATAGTAATCTCTTGGTCAAAAACCATCTCAAATCTTGGATCATTATTTTCTCCTTTCAACCATGAAGCCCAAAGTAAACTTAGTTCCATATACTGAATTGAACCTCCATAGGGGGGATCGGTAAAAACATAGTCGATTTGGTTCTTTGGGATTTTTGCTGATGTTTCTAACAGGTTAAGTGCTGACTTTGTGCATATTAGAATATTTCCATCTTTCTTGAGATCATCAAAGGTTTTAGCCTCCTTATACAAAATTGTTTCATTTGATTCTTCTTTTCCTTCAACTATGTGTTCAAATCGTTCTTTAAAATAGAACCATATTGGCAATTCTACCCGTAATGGGGGAACCCAATATCTATGTACAATCCAGCTTGTAGAGGGGTGTTGCCCTCTTTTCCATCTTGGTTGGTGAACAGGGTTCAATTTTGATACATTATGCAGATTGCTCGTGAAAACGAGTTTCATTAAGTCCTTTATGTCTGCATTCTCAATCTTTTCAATTTCATTCCAGAGTATAGATAGAGCAATTAAGTTTCGTCTTGTGAAAAGTGACTCGATGGTATTTCTTTTTTCTTGATGAGTTCCTTCCTGAAAGGGTTTACCGTTTGGATACTCAAGTGTAACATCTTTGGGAACCCAGTAGGAAATATCCATCTTGTTGAAATCAGCAAATCTTTTCTTGTCTTCATCTAGGTTTTCTTTCTTAACCAAGAACCGTACGTTTTTCTTAGACCTAGCTAAACAGGTCTCACAATCATAACCAATTTCGATGGGTTCTTCTTCAACAAAGTCAGCCATATCAATTGAAGCTCCGCAAGGACAGAAATAGCTCTTTTTCTTCACTTTAAGGTCAGTAAACAACAGATTTCGGTCGCATCGAGAACAATGAAAAACATCCGACCAAATCACATAAACTTCTAACGATTCTCTCCCACAGTTCGGACACTTCATTCTGTAAAAATCTTGAATTTGCTTTTTTCCATTTTCCTCGATTTTATGAAACGCTTCTCGAAATTTTTCAATGTTGATAGGTTTAAGTGTTAATTTCGTAATGAATGTGGCTATGGGATCAATATCAATGGCTATTGCTTTTCTTCCTTGCTTCAATGCTTCAATGGCTGTTACTCCACTCCCTACAAAGGGATCAAGAATGACATCTCCTTTCTTTGAGTAATGTTTTATATAATCGCCTACCACATTATGTGGTTTCCTTGCCCAGAACTTATGCATTAGATACCTAGCTTCGCCTTATATGGGTTATGGCACCACAAGCTTTATGTACCTATTTCTGTTCCTATGCCTTTAGTGATTGTTTTAATTGATAATCTAGGGATTTTGTTCCCGTGGATGTTCCTTAGATATTACCAGCTCCTTTCGCTACCTCCGTTATCGTTTGAACAGCGGTTTCCATGCCATTAAGCTTTAGAACGTCCTCCTGAATCTGTTCGGCTCTCTCCCGAAATCGATCAAGCTCCACCATTTTTCGAACAGCCTCCAGAAGCGTCTGTTTATTAAGGTTCTGCTGTTCGATGACTTCGGCGACGCCCAGCCCAGCCGCGCCTCTGGCGTTGTTGAGTTGTTCAGTGTGGTTGGGGGTGGGCACGAGGATGAGGGGCTTGCCATAGGATATGGACTGCGTCAAGGTTCCGTGACCCGCTCTAGAGATCACCACATCGCAAGCCTTCAAGTATTCAAAGCGATTGGGAATCCAGTTATAAACGGTTAAGTTTCCATTTTGCAGCGGTTCAGTTGAGGTGTTCGGGTAGCCAAGCGACATAACAATCTGATAATCGTCCGGAAACTCCTCAAAGACTTGTCGAAGAATGCCCGTGAAATAGGCGCGCTCCTTCACGGGTCCACTGATAGGCGCGAAAATCACTGACTTGTCTCCGCTTAAACCAAGTCTTTTTCGAACCTCTCTTTGACTTGGCAACTCGTTGGGATATGTGGGCAACAGCGGCCCTATGAGCTTTACCCGTTTTTGGTATGAGGTTGGAATCCGCAGATTTCCTATGGAAAGAGTGTAGGGTGGGGGAAAATCGGGAATCAAAACGTGTATGCCGGTGGTCCAGATTTTTCCGATGAGGGCGAGGGCACCCGCATCCACTAGTTTTCCGAGTCTCAAAAATCGTGTGCGTCTAGGAACAATGATTTGGAATTGATTGAGAATGCAAACCTCAGGTATTCTTAACAGTTTTGCGGCTATCAGGGGTGAAATTCGCGAGTCTGATACGACTACGTCGGGCTCAAAGGCTTGCATAATTTGAATTTCGGCGTCCACCTGTTTTAGGAGGGTGAAGGACGCGAAGAAGGGACCTGGGTTGACCGCTGTTTGCTTGAAATCCACGGTTCCGTCGGGTTTAACCATGAAACCAATTGGCGGGGCCTCTACCACCGGAAACCCCTCCTGCTGAGCATACCTCACTCCGTCCCTATAGGTGGAGAATAAAACATGGGCTCCCCTTTCCTCCAATTTCCTAGCTATTGGAACGCAGCGCCCCACATGGCCTAAGCCCAATCCGCATGGGGAGAATTGAACCTTCATAGAACTATTTCCCGTATAGCTCTTTTTGCTCTATTTCTCCCTTTGGAGATTTTTCCTCAAAGATGATGGCTTGAAACTTGTAAATTTTGGTTCCTTTGAGCAACCAGCTGTCCGGTGACAAGCCAGCCTTTATGCAGCATTGGCAGAGAAATTCTTCCTCGTTCCAGTTCCACTCGGCGGGCACTTGAGGAAGAAGGAGACCCTTATAGTAGCCTCTTTCCACGATCAGTCCGTCTTGCCCCACCTTGACCTTTGAGGGGTAGTCCGTGGGCTTCTCCACCTCGATAGGCTGGGGAGGGGTAAGCACGCTCACCTCAAACACGATGTGGTCAAGTTCGCTGAGAGAGACCGGAGAGAAGCGGGGGTCCTGTGTCGCAGAGTTGATTGCGGATTCGATCACGGCTTGAGTTAGGGGACTGGTTGGGTACGGGAAACCAATGCAGCCCCTCAATTCCTTCCTTCCACGTTTAAGGCTGTTTAAGGTGACGAAAACCCCGCAGCGTTCCATAAACTTTGGCGGAGCATCCTTAGGCACCTTCATGGTGCTTCCCTTTCTAAGGTATTCCTCCACAGCTTTTCGAGCGAGCTTTACGAGGAAACCCCCCTCTTCGTGGGTTAACTCAAACGACAATTTGATTTCCCCCAACTTAGGATCAGGTGATGGAATCAGCGTCTTTCCAATGGGGCGTTAAAATTTCATGGAATCCTCTTGAATTCCCTCGCTGGTGATTACGAGGAAATCCACGCCGTCACCGCTCATGATGTCTCGACTCACCGCAGATTTTACGGCCCTAGTCACGAGCTCCTTTGCCTCCTTGACGGTCATGTTCTCCTTGTATCCTTCCTCCAAGACCCCTACGGCTATCTGAGCCCCTGACCCTACTGCCGCGTATTTGTCGGGTATCACTGAACCCAGTATGTCTAAAACATACAATGATGCACCCTCCTCGTCAATTCCACCCACGAGTGTTTGAGTGATGAGGGGAAAGAGCCGCCGGCTGAAAAGCAGATTGGACATGAGCTTGGCGGCGGATTTCACGGGGATGCGTCTTTTGGCGTCGAGCTTGAAGAGGTTTGCGTAAGCCTCCACCTCCCGCACCAAAATCTGCATGTCAGAAACCAGCCCAGCACACGCTGCGCCAATTCTATCAGTTATCTTGAAAACCTTCTTGCCAACCCTACTAACCACCAAGTAGCCGTAGGAAACCCTTTTCTCGGAGGCCAGAATCACGCCGTCAGAGCAAACTACACCTAGTGTGGTGGCTCCTGGAACGAAAAGATAGGGGGGTTGTTGTTCGTCGATCAAATTCGATTCCTCCTGTTCGATGCACTATATACTGGGAGCCTATTAAGTTTAATCTTTTCGTATATTATTGGCGATATCTCCCGTTAAGTCGAGTATTTCTTGATTCTCCCATTGATACATTATCTATTGGGTATTCCACTTAACAATTGAAGCGTTCAATTTAGGCTTTCTTGTGGTGTGTGCTATTCTTTTGTCAGCCTCTTGATTTCTTCGACTAGCCGCCGGGCCTTCTCCGCCTCTTCGCCGGCCAGCTCTATTCTTCCTTCATAAAAGCATGCAACATGGGCTTTCCCGAAGCGTGCCCCGAACTTTTCTGAGATTTGGGCTTCGCCGATTCTAGGCACTTTGTTCTCTAGCTCTCTTAGGTAACTGAACCTTTCTCCGTAGCGTTCAGGCTCAGGGTATCCATGCTTAACTAAAAGTTGGTCAACCGCCTTAACAACTGCTAGGAAGGCCTTGTCACAGGCGTCTCGCCTACGAATAGCCACTGGAGACTTAGCTTCGATTTCCGCCTCTCTCAAGGCTTCCTCAACAATGGACATAGGAATTCCTCGTGGCTTGAAAGGAATGCGAGTTAATATATAAACCTAATCATAGTACGTGAACGTATCTAAACTGTTTCTCCTCTAGGCTTTTCCACTTTGAACAGATAGCAGAGATTTGACGTGGGCCCTCAGATTTTAGGCGCTTCACGTGGACCTTTGCGCTTGCGTCGATCAGTAGGTAAGCGCTCGCGTGGGCCATCCTCCATCCCATGTTTCACTGGCAGCCAGAAGGCTACTCGAATCTATGAAAAAGGACTTAAGCATTATCCGTTTAAGATAAGAAAGCGGGAGGATGCTCGTTGGGGCGGATTGCTAAGGGTATAAAATGTGGCGTCGCGGGGTGCGATAAACAGGCGGTTCGCTCCCTCCCAAGGGAGAAGGTGAGCACTGCCGGCTTAAACGTTGGTGAAGCGAGGCGGGCGTATCTTTGCAAGGACCACTACAAGGAGTTTAAAAAGGAAACGAAGAAAGAACGAATGCTGGAAAAATGGAGGTATAAAGGTCAGAAAGGCTAATGTATAGATCTCCCTTTCCATGGTTCTGTTGCATAAATGTGGTTAGTGTTGCATTTTAAGGTTTGAGGTTTTAGATTTGCTATTTTGTTGGCTGAATCAAGGGTTAAAAATTAAAGCTTTTAGAATACGTGAAACACTAACTATGAGCAATATATTTGGGTACCGAAAAAAGGTTTCCTACAAAGAAGAAATATTTTATGTTTCGGAGAGTAGATGAAAGCATTTTCCCAGACTTGATCCGCTTTGGCTGGGTTTTTCCTTATCTATTCAAAGACTTCTTTAAATAACACAACTTGTTCTTAAAAAAATGGATAGAGAATCTACAGCCTATGCAAATTCAAAATAAAACGTGTCATTTCTATCTAGAATTTCCGCATGATTGATAAAAGAGGGTAAGCAAGAACTCTCCGAAACACCTTTCTTTGGAAGCCATCTATCTAGCTTAGTCTTCTGTGGTTTTGGAGGTTTGAACGTGACCCTCCCCTTTTCTTTTTTGCTTATTTTTACTAGCTCTACTTTGATGTCCTCCTCAGCCATTTTTTGTATGTTTTCAAGTTTAGTTTTAATCTTGTCTAGAGAAGGTCTTTTTGCCAATAATATTTCTCCTGTTGCAGAGTTATATTCCCCAATTTCCGGAACTAGCATCATCAAGTATCTTAGACACTTCTTCAATTCCCCATCTGTCATAATTGCATCGCGGTATTTTTCTCTAAAATCTTGGATAGTTATTATTCGCTCTTTTTCGGTCAAGTAAACAGAAGCCATGAAAGATAGAATTCGTCTACCTATTCTGAAAACTCTCTCACCATATGCTAAGGTAGGATCAACCAAAAGTTCAGTTCGTGGTGGGGAACAGACGAGTCCTTCACTTTCCATTTGCTCATTTAGTTTACTGTCTAAGTGAATTCCGTAAACCTTCTGAATATATGCTTCTTCTCTTGCTTTTCTAAGCTCAACTTCCCAAACAACTGTGTTAGCAAGATTTTCTATCCTCCCTTGACGCCTTATGAAGTCTGCTATTTTCTCACCGAGAGTCCTATAAGAGACTATCCAAATTTCAAGATTGTTCAAGTCTGGAAACATCTCTTTCCATATTGCTTTGAAATCTTCAGATGAATAGAATTCAATTTGTTTTGAAAGTTTTTCTTCTATCTCAAACGTAAAGTCACTTTTACATTCTATGATTATAAGTAATTTTTCCTCCTCGTTAACTAGAAGTAGATCAGGTACTTTTGCTCCCCTTTTTTTCATAAGATCTTCGACTGTCTCTTCAAATTTTGGCAGTCTAATTGAATAACCAAAATTCATTAAGGCTCCTGAAGGAGCTACTGGTGCAGAAGGGAAAGTGACGATGTTCAGAACAGTCGAGCCCATCATATTGATGAGAAATTCGTGAGGGGTCATCCTGCCCATTGGAGTACCCCTTATCAAATCGAAATTGATGGGTCTACTTTCGCTTGGAGTAATTCGATTATTTTAGCTATTGTTCCTTCTTTTGTGGACAATTCTGCTGGAACTATTTGTAATTCTTCACTTGTTGCAGATAAATATACTGAAGAACTATTTTCTACGTCAACAATGTGAACGAAGAAGTAAGGATTACCCGATATCAGAATGAAATTTACAAGTTTCTCTTGTGGAATGTCTGAACTAAACAAACTTACGATCTTACCAAACCAGTCTTCTGTTTCTTTGGATTTTCTAAATACCAAAGATTCGATAAGATCAAAGCCTCCTATCTCTATAACTTTGCCAAAAATTGTAGATTCTCTCTTAGTAGCGTAGGAGTTTCTTCTTAAAACATCCAGTATTCGTCGAGTTTCAACAATCAAAGGTCGTAATAATGTTACGAATAGAGTGAAATCCCCCGTTTCAAAGGTTATTCTTGAGCGGTCGGTCATTGAAAATGTAAAATATATCCCTTTTTGTTCAGAGATTATTTTGTACCTCATATTTGAAAACGTGTGAATTTCTCCCTCTTTGATATATCGTTCTTTAGCCCATTTTCGGACATCCTCTAGTGGAACGAATTCTCTCGGAGGTAAAGGATAAACCCGCATCTTTCTAGGTAAAAATTTACCCTTCTCTTCAGCCGTTTGAAAACTTGCCAGTATCTGTGCATCCTCTCCAAGCACCCTTCTAACAAATAGATCAAAGTTTTCCAAAAAACGTGAACCAACCCAAGCAAACCAGAGACCTTTTACGAAACTTACTAACGAATCAAGACTTCTATGTATTTCTGCGTAACTTTGAAGGGAAAATGAAAGGATTGTAACGTATTTATCATCTCTTAATGTTTTCCAGAAAAAGAAAATTGGGTTCTTCATGGTTTCTATTTCCTTGGGGAAAAAGCTAACCAAATAGAAATCCTCTTCAGCACATGGAGATATAGTAACTGTCCAGTGACTCCTTTTTCGATCACTGTAATAGTCCAAAATTGTGGGCAATAATTCAAAAGTATTGGGATACGAAATAAGAATGTCACAGTAAACCCTACGTTTCTCCTTCCTTACCTCTCGAGTCGCCTCTTCCAAAAACAAATCTAGAGTGTATTTCTTGAAATCTTCAACGGAATACATATTACAGCCTCAAGCATAACATTCCTTTCTCTATAATAAGATAAGAACTTTATGCTTCTTACGCCAGAAGAGAAACATGTGGCTAGAGCTCGTAAGACAGGCAAAAACCTCAAACCTTAAAATGCAACACTAACCACATTTATGCAACAGAACCCTTTCCATTATTAGGGTCGAGCCGAAAATCTCAATCAACGAGAGGATGAATGAGTTGAGAATACTCCAACTGCACGCAAACTTCATAGAGTACAGGCCAATAGAAAAGGAAGTCGCGTTAGCCGAGGAGTGCGAGACAAAAGAGCGTCGACTCGAAGAGCTCGTGGTCTTGTTCACCACCGTAGAGGAGGATGACGATGAGGCCGTTGCCAGAAGAGCCGTGGAAGAAGTCAAATCCTTTCTCGATAAGCTGAAGGTTAACAGGATTCTGATCTATCCCTACGCTCACTTAAGCGGCAACTTAGCAAAGCCCGCCACCGCCTTAAGGGTGGTTAAAGCCATGGAGGAGCATGCAAAGGAGATGGGTATCGAAACCTATCGAACCCCCTTCGGTTGGTGCAAGCAGCTTTCAATTTCCGTAAAGGGGCACCCCCTAGCCGAGCAGTTTAGGCTGGTCTTGCCGAAGGAGGCTAAGGAGGAGGCTCTTTCAAAGGCCTTGAAGGCGGAGGAGAAGCTAAAGTCTTCTTGGTTCATCCTACAACCCGACGGAAAAATGGTTCGAGCCATGGAATTCGACTTTGCCAAGCACGAAATGCTGGAAAAGTTTGCCAGATACGAAATCGTGAAGGTGAGGGCGGCTGAGCAGATTCCTCCTCACGTTACTTTGATGAGAAGACTAGAGATTGCGGATTATGAGCTCGGCAGCGACCCGGGAAACTTCAGATGGTATCCCAAAGGGAGTTTAATCAAATCCTTGCTGGAGCAGTTTGTGACGGAAAAGGTGATCGAGTATGGAGCCATGGAAGTCGAAACTCCGGTTATGTATGATTTTCGACACCCAAGTCTCGCTAAATACCTCGACAGGTTTCCCGCGAGACAGTACACTCTAAAATCTGAGGACAAAGACCTCTTCTTGAGGTTTAGCGCCTGCTTCGGCCAGTTTCTCATGGTTCACGACGCTCAATTTTCCTATCGGCAGCTTCCCCTGAAAATCTACGAGTTGACTAGGTATAGTTTTAGAAGGGAGAAAAGCGGCGAACTCGTTGGATTGAGAAGACTGAGGGCCTTCACCATGCCGGACTGCCACGCTCTATGCGCCGATCTAAATCAGGCAAAGGAAGAGTTCATCGTCCGGTTCAACTTATGCAGATCGATTTTGGAGGAGGGTTTAGAGCTGGGCAAGGGAGACTATGAGCTGGCCATACGGTTTACACGAGACTTTTATGAAGAAAACAAAGATTTCATTCTCTCGATGGTGAAATTGATCGACAAACCTGTATTGATCGAGATGTGGGAAGGCCGGTTCTTCTATTTTATACTGAAATGGGAGTTCAACTTTGTGGACAACCTAGATAAGGCCTCCGCCCTCTCCACAGACCAGATCGACATCGAAAACGCTGAGAGATACGGCATGACCTACGTTGACGAAAAGGGGGAAAGAAGGCATCCTCTAGTTTTGCACTGCTCACCCAGCGGGGCGGTTGAGAGATGCGTATATGCTCTGCTGGAAAAGGCGTATCGGGAGCAGCAAAGGGGAGGGGTCCCTATATTGCCGCTTTGGCTGGCACCCACTCAGGTGAGGGTGATACCGGTTTCCGACAGGTTTGTGAAAGAAGCCGAAAAAATTGCGGATGAGATCGAGAAACACTGTATAAGGGTTGATTTAGACGACAGAGCCATCACGATGCAGAAGAAGGTTAGGGAGGCAGAGATGGATTGGGTTAACTACGTGCTTGTGATTGGTGAGAAGGAGGTCACCTCAGGCATTCTTCCGGTAAGAGATAGAAGGGCTAGAGAGATTAGGAAAATGAGGCTTCAAGAATTGGTAAACGAGATAGAGGAAAAGACCAAGGGTAAACCCTTCAAGCCTTTAACGCTTCCCAAACTCCTATCCAAGCGACCTCAGTTCTTCGGATGACCACATACGGAGGAAGTACGAAAACATAGAAAATCAGTGTAATGTTTCTAAATTCTTATATACCGTTCTAAGCTTCTGATACTATTCTCTGTAAAAAGGAACGGGGTTTGTTTAATGCGTATTCAAGAAGGTGTTTTTCAATACTCAGACGAGATAGGCCCTGAAAAGGTGTTGTACGTTTACGATCCAAAGACAAAGATGAAGGGAATAATCGTAGTCGATAATGTTGCCCGCGGACCAGCCATTGGCGGAATAAGGATGCTTCCAGACGTAACAACCGAAGAAGTTTTTAGACTGGCGAGGGCCATGACCTTCAAGAATGCGGCAGCCGACATCCGTCACGGAGGCGGAAAAGGAGGCATCATCGCCGACCCAACCGTCAAAAATAAACATGAGTTAATCCGGGCATACGCAAGAGCCATAGCACCGATTACAGAATACATTCCAGGTCCAGACATGGGAACCGACGAACGATGCATGGCTATAATCTACGACGAAATTGGTAGAGCGGTGTCATTGCCCCGCGAGCTTGGTGGAATCCCTGTGGATGAGATAGGGGCTACTGGGTGGGGAGTAGCCTTCAGCACTGAAGTGGCTTGCGAATATATCCCATTGGATTTGTCTGAAGTCACCGTCGCGGTGGAAGGTTTCGGAGCGGTAGGGAAAGCTACCGTTAAATTCTTGGCAGAGAAAGGAGCAAAAATCGTCGGCGTTTCGGATTCTAAGGGCACAATATACAACCCAGAGGGCTTGGACTACGACAAGTTGGTAAAGGTCAAAGAGGCGACGGGAACGGTGAAAAACTATGAGAAAGGACGAGCGATGGAAAACGTGGATTTGTTTCGGCTGCCTGTAGATATTATTATCCCAGGAGCTCGACCGGACACCATTTCCGAGAAAAACGTCCATGAAATCAAGGCGAAGCTTATCGTCGAAGCTGCCAACATCCCAGCCACCCTAGAGGCTGAAAAAATTCTCCACGACCGGGGTGTCCTAGTGGTTCCCGACTTCATTGCGAATGCTGGTGGAGTCATAACGTGTGGTGTAGAATTTAGAGGTGGAACCGAGAGAGAGGCCTTCGAAGTGATTAAGGAGAAGATAATCAAAAACACTAAAGTAGTTCTTGACATGGTGCGCGACCAAAAGATGCTGCCCAGAGCTGCCGCTGAAAAGATTGCAAGGGAACGTGTGCTCAAGTCTATGGAGTATAGGGGCAAGATTTAGGGGGTAGTAGCTGATGATAGTCGGGGTTCCTAAAGAAATAAAGGTGGGAGAGAATAGGGTTGGGGCCACTCCATCAGGGGTGGATATGCTGGTTAAGGCTGGACACAAGCTCTTGGTGGAGAAGGGAGCCGGGGAAGGCAGCGGCTTCAGCAATAAAGAGTATCAGGACGCTGGAGCAAAGCTGGTGTCCACCCCTGCCGACGCATGGAAGGTTGAAATTGTGCTTAAAATCAAGGAGCCTATTGAACCAGAGCTCAAATTCTTCCGTGACGATCTATTGCTGTTCACTTACCTTCACCTCGCCAATCCAGAATTGGACAAGTTGACTCGTGCTCTCATGGACGAAAAGGTGACAGCCATAGCCTATGAAACGGTTCAGCTACCGGATGGAACGTTGCCGCTGCTAGAGCCTATGAGTGAGGTGGCGGGTAGAATGGCTATGCAGATGGCTGCCCACTTCCTAGAGAAGACGCATGGTGGGAGAGGCGTCTTGATTGGCGGGGTTCCCGGCGTTAGCCCGTGCAACGTGGTGATTATCGGGGCTGGCACCGTGGGTTGGAACGCCGCTTTAATAGCCCTGGGAATGGGCGCCAACGTCACCGTTATCAACCGAGGTATCAGGAGGCTTCACCACGTAGCCGAGACCCTGGGAACGGTCCACACGGGAAATCTCACTACGGTTACGTTAAGCCCTCGCAGCCTCGCAGAGGCTCTACGGGACGCTGATGTGGTGGTGGGTGCTGTGCTTACCCCGGGTGCGAGGGCGCCGATTCTTGTGACCCGGGAGATGGTGAGAAGCATGAAGCCCGGCAGCGTCATCGTGGATGTTGACATCGATCAGGGAGGCATTTTCGAGACCGCCCGTCCAACCACCCACGAAAACCCCGTCTACATAGAGGAGGGGGTCATCCACTACTGCGTCACCAACATGCCGGGGGCAGTGCCCCGCACCTCAACCATAGCCCTAACAAACGCCACTATGCCATATGCCTTGGACCTCGCCAATCTTGGCTTTATCGAGGCAGTGAAGAGGGATGCTTCCTTGGCTAAGGGGGTCAACGTTTACGCTGGATACGTCACCAACCAAGGAGTTGCCGAAGCCCACGGACTAGAGTATCGACCACTAGAGGAAACGATTAATTTACGGTTCAAAACCTGATTACCAAAGTCGCGCGGCGATGCAAAAGCTCCAGAAAACATGACGACCCAGCATGCGCCGTCACTTTTTAAATTGTAATGTTCTTTCCTACATTCAGCTTTTTTGCTATCTCATATGCTTTGATAGCTGTTGCGGCATCTTGTATTGCCAGACCTACCGACTTGAATAGGGTGATTTCGTCATCGCTTCTGCGGGCCTCTTTCTTTCCTAGTATAATTTCACCAAGTTCAGCGTGTATATGGTCCGCCGAGATAATGCCCATGGATATAGGATCAATTAGGTCCCCAGCTTCTTTTAGGCATGCCTCTCTCGAGTCTACGACAATCTTCGCTTTTTTAACGGTAGTTTCATCAAGCTCACGTATGCCAGGTCCATGGTGGGAGCCAATTCCATTAATGTGAGTCCCATTTTCTATCCATTCGCCCCTGAAAACCGGTTTTTTGGAAGTGGTCGCGGTTATTATTATATCTGAGCCCTTGACTACTTTTTCCGGACTGTTGGTTGGAACAACCTCAATGCCAAGTTTCGTACTCATTTCATTACAGAACTTCTTGCAATTCTCGGGAATGACATCGTATGCTTTTACCTTTTCTATTTTTCTTGCTTCATTCACCGCTATAATTTGAGTTCTAGCTTGCACACCACCGCCAAAGATGCCGACCACTTTTGCATCTTTTCTAGCGAGGTGTTTGGTGGCAACACCACTAACGGCACCAGTTCGCATAGCAGTTACGAAACCTCCATCCATAAGAGAAAGCAGAGACCCTGTTTTCGGGTCGGTCAGCATTACTGTGCCCGATAACGTTGGCAAATTGTAATTGGTGGGATTGTTTGGGTAGATGGAAACGACCTTAACGGCCAAGGCGTCCATTCCGCCAATGTAGGCTGGCATATATAGCATCATTCCATTGTATTTCTCAATGTTTATAACGGGCCGGAGAGGCATCTTAACAGTCCCCATGGCATATTGCCTAAAAGCTTCCTCAACAGCCTCCATAACGTCTTTCATAGTTAGAATAGATTCTAGATCGCTTTTAGCTAGCAGAAGACCCATTTTCAGTGTCCTCCACGACGGGGGAGGGATATTTCTGTTCATAATATAAATTTATCGGTAAAGCGCCCCATTTCCGCTCCCTTATCTTCCTTTCAATTCTTTCACGCTCCTCTGCAGTCGAAGGCTCCACCATCTTAAGAGGCTTGCAGTGGTTTCGGCTGCTCCCTCAATAAGCCCAACGGCCACCATTTCGGCACCCAAAACATCGACCATGAAAAATGGAAGCAGGGCAAGGATCATCTCGCTACTGACATCCGTTAAGAGGCTCGTAACACCTAACACTAAAATGTTAAGTGTTATTCCGCTCATCAGCCTAGACTTAGTCATTCTCTGCCTCCTAAAGAAGTTCCTTTACCCTTTTGATTCTCTCCATTGAGATTTATTTTTAAGCATCGACTGTTAAATAAATCTCTACATCGACGACATTGAGATGGGGAGTGACGGAGCGCACTTCAAATGAAAATTGAAGAGCTGGACGCCATTAAGAAGTTAGATTTCAATATGTGTATGCAGTGCGGTGAATGCACTGGCTCTTGCCCAATCTTCTCAAAATCCAAACTTAACCCTAGGAGACTGATGCTGGAGATCGCTTACACGATCTCTCCCTTAACTCTGTATCCTCCATTAGACATCCGAGAAAAAAGTGAAGTTTGGGACTGCACAACCTGCCGTACCTGTTCATATCGTTGCCCTAGAGACGTAAACCCTATGGATGTTCTTATCGGCCTGCGTGGCCTTCTCGTTGAGGAAGGGCGCGTTCCACCTACGCTGGGAGATGCCTTAGAAGGAGTTTACAAGTACGGAAACCCGTGGGGGCTAAGCCGAAGCAAGAGGTCTGACTGGGCGAAGGACTTGAAAATAAAGTATGTTACAGAAGGTGAGAAGGTAGAATTACTCTATTTTGTTGGGTGCGCCGCATCCTATGATTCTCGTGCGCAAGAAGTGGCTAAGGCATTGGTAAAGAATCTAAATGCGTTGGGAATCGACTTTTCGATACTGGGGAACAAGGAGAACTGCTGTGGAAATGAAATATACTCGCTTGGAGAGAAAGGGCTCTTCGAAGAGTTAGCAGAGAAAAATCTGAGTCTTTTCAACCAGTACGGTGTAAATAGTGTTATTACCACCTCGCCACACTGCTTTCACGCTTTCAAAAATAGATATCCAAGAGAACTTCCAGTCAAACACTACACGCAATATTTCGCGAATTTGATTGATGAAGGAAAATTAAAATTTTCTGGAAGGGTTGAAAAACTAGTAACCTACCAAGACCCCTGCTATTTAGGCAAACACAACAACATCTATGACGAGCCTAGAAAGATCATTGAGAGCATTCCGGGTGTAAAGTTTTTGGAACTGAGGTTGTCGAGGACGCGTAGCGTCTGCTGCGAGGGAGGAGGGGGAAGGATGTGGTATGACATCCCAGGGGAACGCCTCGCTGAAACTCGCGTCAAAGAAGCCATAAACCTTGGAGCAGAGATATTAGCTGTGGCGTGTCCCTTCTGCCTCCTAACCTTCGACGACGCCATCAAGACAACGGGCAACGAGGAAAAAATCAAGGTCATGGACATCATGGAACTAGTCGCTAAAGCACTTTGACCCTCTAACGGAGTATTGTAAATCACGTCTTAAACCTTAACCGCCTAGTTCTTGTTTCATTAAACCTCTGGGTCGATTGATAAAGGCATTCTAACTGCCTTTGGGTTGCATGCATGTTAAAGAAGCGCAAAGACTGTATTTTCGCCATATACAAACATTTAAATAAGACAGGTTTCGGTAGCAAGTTCCTCCTTAACAACGACCTCACACGCTGCAGAGCGCCCAACATTGCACCCCTCATCTCCCCATCAAAAACAGGTCTCGCTAACGGAATCTTCACACCAAAACCCTACGCAAAGCTTCTTCATTTCTTAACCAAAATAACCATGCTGATAAGACGATCCAAACTATTCTACATTAGGTCCATGAGCGTTAAGGGATGCCCAAACTGGTCATGGACCTAAATCTTTTAAAAGCAGACCACCTACTCCCTTTTAGGGGACTCGACATGCCTTCAGAGATCTTAAAGAGGCTTCCAGGAGCTCAGTTGGAGGTTGAGTTCAACGCCCTAGTGCACATGGTTGTGAGAAACCGGGAAAGGCTAAACGATATTTTAAACAGATACGGGGTCGCCAAACCCGAGGACATTAAAGCGAAGATTGCCAACGGTGAACTAAAAGCGCACCCCGCATTCGAAGACTACCTATCGGCACTCGCCTACCAGATCGACACAGAAGATATGCTAAAAAAGCTCGAAGAGAAAATGAAGGAATTAAGAGAGTCCACCTAATGGAACTTCGCGAGAGACTGCAAAAACTAGCCACCATAGCGGCAACCGAATTTAAGGACATCCTTAAAAAAGACCCCCTAATCCTTCGAGACAGAATACGTCTCCTTTTTATCGACGAATCGTTCATGGATATACACTACCCAGTTAACCACGATTACTCCTTTCATTGGCGAAGAGCAGAAGAAGTCTACAGAATTAACACAGCCCCAGACCATCCAGAAATCAAGACCTTCCCCAGACATATACACGCTGGAAGAGAAGAAGACGTAAAACCAGACACAGTAACCTCTCTAGACAACCCACCTGAGGAAAACTTAAGGCGCGTCTTGAAATGGGTAAGGGGAAAACTCAGCTTAGAGCATTAGCGTAAGTGATTTAAAAGTTAAATATTGAAGACACCTTTTCAAGTCTGTAGGTTTAGATGGTCATATGGGTGGGAAGGAAAGGAAATGGACGTAATTGTTTGTGTTAAGCATGTTCCAGAAACGGCTGAGGCAGAAATCGTTGTTGATGAGAGCGGAAAAGGGATAAGGACCGAAGACCTGGTGTTCGCCATCAATGAGTGGGACGACTACGCCCTTGAAGAAGCTGTTTTACTGAAGGAAAGGCTCGGGGGCTCAGTCACCGTCGTGACGGTGGGTTCAGAGGAAGTCGACGACACCTTGAGGAAGTGTCTGGCTAGGGGAGCAGATAGGGCAATTAGGTTAACGGACAAAGCGTTTGAGGGATCCGACGCCTATGCCATCGCCAAGATTTTACACAAGGCTATCAAGGATTTACCCTTCAACCTGATCTTAACAGGCGCTCAAGCTGGTGACGATGGCTATGCACAGGTTGGCGTTGTGCTGGCGGAGCTGCTTGGAATCCCCCACACCACGATGGTGAAGAAGATTGAACTCAAAGAAGGGTTCGCCAAGGTTAATCGCGAGCTCGAGGGGGGCTTAGAGGAGGTCGTGGAGGTGAAGCTCCCGGCGGTGCTCGCGATTCAAACGGGGATTAATGAACCTAGGTATGTGTCGATAATGGGCATCAGGAAGGCCAGGGAGAAGGAGATAAAGGTTCTCGGTTTAAGGGACCTTGGCTTGAGGGAGGAGGAAGTTGGAGAATTTGGATCTTGGATAACGGTGGAGAAGATGTTTATACCGCCGGTAGAGAAAGAAGCTGAGATTTTAACTGGAGGACTCGACGAGATCGCGGCGAAGGTTGTGGAAACCCTGAGGGCGAGGGGGCTGGTCTAGATGAAGGAACTTTTTGTCTTAGCCGAGCACAGGCGGGGCGAACTCAGAGATGTAACCTTTGAAATGCTAACTAAGGGCAGGGAGTTAAGCCAAAGGATAAACGTGGATTTAACGGCGGTTCTCTTAGGCCACAACGTTAAAGAATTTGCGAAAACCTTGGCGGATCAGGCGAAAAGGGTTTTAATCGTTGACGACGCGAGGTTGGAGAACTTCAATGCGGAAGCATACCAGAGGGTTTTGTCCCGTCTAATTTCTGAAAGAAAACCCTCACTCACCTTAATCGGGCACACGGCCTATGGTGTGGACTTGGCCCCAAGCCTTGCAGCTGAGCTAAATGTGCCGCTAGCCACAGACTGCATAGACCTCGACTTTGAGGGGGAAAGGCTGGTTGTGGTTCGTCAAGTGTATGGTGGCAAGGTGAACGTTAAGGCGTCGCTTCGTAAATCTGAAAGCTACGTTGTGACGCTTCGTCCAGGAACCTTTGAAGCCCAAGAGGTGAAGCCTCTAGGCGGTGAAACGATTGAAATAGCGTCTCCACTTTCAGCAGACATTGAGTATAAAAGGTTCATTGAATTTTTCGAGCCTCCTGCAGGAGAAGTGGACATATCAGCAGCAGACGTCATAGTTGGGATAGGCCGAGGAATCAGGGACATCGAGAACATGCCGGCGGCGGAAAAGCTGGCAGAGGCGCTTGGAGGCGTCCTTGCTTGCTCACGCCCCATCGTCGATAAGGGCTGGCTTCCCAAGGATCGGCAGGTCGGGACCTCTGGAAAAACCGTGAAGCCTAAACTGTACATCGCCATCGGCATCAGCGGCCAGTTTCAACACGTGTCTGGCATGAAAAACGCCGATCTCATCATTGCCATAAACAAAGATCCGAAAGCACCTATCTTCCGTGCAGCCGATTACGGCGTTGTAGAAGACTTGTTCAAGGTTGTACCCACATTAACGAATAGAATATTAGAGGAGAAAACATCAAAGTGAGGTGAAGAGATGCATTTTGAATTAACCGAGGAGCAGATGGATATCAAGAAAGCCGTTAGAGAGTTTTGTGAAAAGGAGTTCACCCCTGAGTTGGGGCTGGAGCTTGATAGGAAGGAGGAGTATCCAAAGGAGATTTATAAGAAGGCTGCTAAGCTGGGGTTCACTAGCATCAGGTTCCCAAGCGAGTATGGTGGTCAGGGATACGGCATCCTTGAGGAATGCTTAGTGATTGAGGAGATGTGCAGAGCCGACCCCGGAATAGGTGTCGCCGTGGTTTCTGGAACCTTCGGTAGCGACCTGATAATGGAACACGGAACAGAGGAGCAGAAGGAGAAGTATATTCTACCCTTGTGCCGGGGCGAGGTCGTATCAGCCTTAGCGTGCACTGAGCCGGCTCATGGAAGCGACATCACACGAATGGACACCACAGCCGTGAAGAGTGGAGACGAGTGGTTGATCAATGGATCGAAAACCTTCATCACAAACGTTCCAGTTGCCAACTTCTTTAACGTACTTTGCCAGACAGACCCAAAGGTTACACCTTCGTATAGGGGTGAGAGCTTGATCATCGTGGACAAAGATACTCATGGGGTAGACGTTACCCAACTGAAGGACAAAATGGGGATCAGGCCAGCGGTGACTGGCGAAATATCCTTTAGTGATGTCAAGGTGCCCGAGAACAACCTTATCGGCGAGTTAAACAAGGGATTCTACTACGTCATGGGCTTCTTCGATGAGAGTAGGATACCTATCGCAGCTCAAGCTGTTGGAATGGCTCAAGGGGCCTTTGAACGCTCCTTCAATTACGCAAAAGAAAGGCAACAATTTGGCAGCCCAATCATACAGTTTCAAGCGATCCAGTTTAAGTTGGCTGAAATGGCGATGAAAATCGAGGCGGCGAGGCTGCTCACCTACAAGGCTGCATGGCTGGCTGATCAAAAGAAGATAGACCCGATGATTACTTCTATGGCGAAGGCATTTGCAAGCAGAGCCGCCATGGAGGTTACTGACGAGGCGATTCAGATTTATGGGGGATATGGTTACATGGGGGACTATCACATTGAGCGGTTTCATCGCAGTGCAAAGATAACCGAAATCTACGAGGGAACCACCGAAATTCAGAAGCTGACAATTATGAGGTACCTCCTCAAAAGAATGTAAGCACCAAAGCAAGCAGCTACTTCACGCAGGAACTGATTAAGGAGTGCATTGACCCAGAAATAGAGCTGGAAATCAACATAGAAAAAGTATTATCTCCTTTGGGCGATTATCCAAGGCCCTGCCCGCAAATCAACGAGCAGCAATACGAATACACGAAGACTAGCAAGCTACGGTTCTGGCACCCCACCAACAGCCACGGCGACCAACTATGGGCGTTATCATTAAGCGTCTACGCAAGCAAAGAGGAGGAACGAGGCATTTTAGCAAGGGCATGGTAACCATAGTTTCAAAATTTGTTTATTTAAAAGAACATTGTTATATTAGCGCGCGCTATGATACGATAAGACTATTTGCCTAGCAACTCGTGGTGAAGTTCCGTTTCTGTCAAGGTCTTAATCTCCGGAATCCTTTTGAAGTCGGGGTCGTCGCTGACAACAACTGCGCCTTCTGAGTGGGCGGAGGCAGCTATAAACGCGTCGGCTATGGAAACTTTGTATTTTCCCTTCCATTCCCCAGCCTTAACCGCGGTCCCCTCGTCTATCTCTAGCTTTTTCAAGTAGATGGCATACCTTAGCTGTTCGGTTCTGGCCATGGCCAAGTCTGGCCTCTCCTCCCGCCAATATTTGTAGTAGATTTCGGTTAATGTAACGACGCTGATTCCCGCCTCCAGCTCACCAGATTCGATTCTTGACATAATCTCTTGAACGGCTTCCCAGCCCTCCTCCTGAGCAAAAAGCTTGATCAGAGGCTTCGTATCCAAAACTATCTTAAACTTCTCTGATACGCCTTTCGAAGTCCTCATCCCACTCCCTTCTAGCCTCCTCAATCTCCTTCGAAGGCCTTCTGCCCCTGAAGACCTCCCTATCTACACCAGCTAGCCTAGACAACCTAGGAACCGGAATCATCTTAATCGCATTCCCCTCCCGCACCACGATTAGCTTCTCACCCTCCCCTATCTCCAACTCCCTTCTCAACTCCGAGGGAATGGTAACCTGTCCCTTCGACGTTACAGTAACCGTTTCCACCATAACAAAAACCACCTTACATTCAACAGAAATTTCTTACATTTATAAATATTTCGGAATCTTAAGAACATTTCGGAACTCTTGAGTTTGGCATTAGCAGTTTACCGTAATAAAGAAGAGGAACCAAGAGGAGTATTAGCAAGAGCATGGTGACATCTTCTAGGAAAACCAATTGTAGTTATGAACATTTGATTATCATAGGGTGTTTTTGAGGCTTTCAATATCGAATTTCGTGTTGGCGCAACCGTTCTTGGGAAGAGGTATTCCCTGACCCGTCAAACCCATGCTTTTTAGGTGGTTGTCCCCTAGTTTTAGTTCGTGGCTGCACGCCACTCCCACCACTCCCTCATACTGATTGTTCTTTAATATCTTCGGAATGCAGGAGCTGCCGGCTAGCACGTATACGTCGTATCCTCTCTCTCTTCCGAGTTTTGTCGCTTGATTAATTAGGCAGTCGGGGGAACAGTGGGCGCAGTAGTAGGAGGGGATGTCTGGATCGAAACGCGCTTGACACTTGTTGTCCATGTGTTTTCTTGAGCAATGGGGCAGGAGGAGAGCTCTTCTTTTTGTTTTGAGAAACCTTTCGCGCTCTGAAAGATTTCTCACGTATATGTCCACCAGATCCTCGATGAGTACGAGGGCCTCAGAAACGTTTAAGCCTATGATTTCACCAACCCTAAACCTCTCAGCCAGTTCTCGCGTCTTCCTCCCGATTCTCCTGTGCACATTCTTTTCGCGAGCAACCCTAGCCAACTCTTTGAAAAAGGACTTTGACACGTGGGACAGATCGAAACTAAACCCGTAAGGCATACTTATCAATGTTAAGGAATACACGTTTAAGATTAACTATACTATAGTTGGTAAACCCGCTAGCGTAACGTTCAAAATATCCAAATGACAAATCTGAGCCGTGCGAGGGCACATTTACGATCTGGGAAGGAGACTTAGTTCTGTTGATCATGAAATGAGTAAAACTCATTACAGAAGAAGGGTGAAGGAGTAACATATACCGTGGGTTAAAAATGGTCAGGAAACGTGAACCTTCTCCCCATGTTTATCCTCTTCCAAGTGCACCTTTCATAGATTTCTACCTTAATCTTCCCCAAGACCCCGATCTTAAAGTGATTGTTGATGAAGCCCTAGATGCATTGAAGGAAGACAAATTTGCCGGAATCATTGTAACAAAAAATAAAATTCCGAGAATATACATTCAGAAATATGGTATTACAAACCTTTACAAGATGAATTTGAGAAGGAATTATCGTTTGACCTACACTTTAATAAGTCTGGATGAAGGTGTGTGTCCTCACGTTATAGAAGTAATGACGCATTCTGAATATCTCAAAAGATTTGGTTATAAAAGAAGATGAGCATGCCTATCGTAGAGGTTTGAGACTTGATTCTAAAAGTTTTGTCAATTTGGGGTTATCTGGAAAAACCCACACTATCCTCCGGCCGTTAAAGACGATCTTGTTTGAGGATTCCAGATATTCCAAAATCCTTTTGAAAGTCTGATATTGAACCTTTTTGGGCAAGGAGTTCCAGAGTTCTTTACGGGTCGGATAGGTTTCAGCCCTCTTGATAGCATTCTCTACCATAAGAATGGTGTCTAGTTGTGGCTCATGAAGAACAGGTGCCATGTTTTTCGCCTCACTAACTGTAGGTAAGAAACTACTATATAAACTTATACAATTTTCCATCGGCCATGGATGGGGCTTTAACTCTGGATAACAGTGAAAATAACTGGTGGCTGTCACCCCCTTTCACTATTTTTTCTGCGTCCTTGTGTGCGCGGGTGTTCTCAGTGCTACAGGGGCTTAAGTTCGTATACGATTCTGTCTAAACTTCATGCTTCACCTCAAGTATACATGAAAAAAGGAGCTGTGACTGAGTCTTGTGTCTGCTCCGCCCATCTGCCCCAGAATGCTTTTAAGCAGTATGATTTGCACTTTATGCTAAGGGGGATATTATGGTTGCGTTAAGAAGACCGCCGCTTTTTTATCCAGAGATTACCGTGGATGAAGTGTTAAGAAGGACCGCTAAAAGGAGGCCGGATAAGCCGGCGTTCGCTTATCCCGAGATAGTAGCGTTCAAGGACTTCGATACGCTGGCTAGCAAATTTGCCGCAGCCTTGGTGGATATGGGGGTTAAGAAGGGGGACAGGGTGTGCGTATACCTACCAAACAGCATAGAGTTCGAAGTAGCTTATTATGGGATCAGTAGAGCTGGCGGTGTAATGAGTCCGATGAATCCTATGTTCAAGGAGATGGAGGTTGAGTTTCAGGCGACGGACTCTGAGGCTGTGGGAATCGTGTGCTTAGACAAATTATACCCGACCGTTAAGAAGACCGTGGAAGAGGGGAAGACGAAGCTAGAATGGGTTGCGGTGGTTGGCGAGAAGCAGCCTGACACCTACTCCTTCAGCGAATGGCTGGAAAAGTATCCTCCCAGCCCGCCAAAACATGTTTATGATGTTAAGGAGGATTTGGCGGTACTCCCATACACGGCTGGTACAACGGGCCTTCCAAAGGGAGTGATGCTAACGCACTATAACATAGTTACTAACATGCTTCAAACAACTGTAGCCTTTGAGATTCATGAGAACGATGTTTGCTTAACTGTTCTGCCCCTCTACCACATTTACGCCCTTAATGTCACTGTGGGCCCAGCCGTCTATGTAGGGGCGACGCAAGTTGTCATGGAGAGGTTTGACATTGAACGGTTCTGCGAACTCGTCGAGAAGTATAGGGTTACGTGCGTAAACATGGTAACCCCCATGTTCCTTTACATCGCAGACTACCTAGAGAAGCCCCAAACCAGAAAGTACGATTGGTCAGCTCTTCGTTACGCCAATAATGGAGCCGCGCCAATCCCACTGGCAGTAGCTCAAAGATTTGAGAAGGTGGTCAGGGAGAAGTGCAACAGCTCGGTGATAGTTATGCACGGATGGGGACTTACAGAGGCATCGCCGGTGGTGGCGTCTAACCCCTACTACAAGATAAAGGTAGAGTCTCAAGGAATCCTTCTGTCCGACACAGAGCACATGGTTATCGATCCCGAAACCGGTCGCGAGTTGCCAGTGGGAGAACGTGGAGAGATCATAGTTAAGGGCCCTCAAGTTATGAAGGGGTATTGGAAGAAGCCTCCTAATGAGGGTTTCATAACCATTAAGGGTGAAAAGTGGTTAAGGACAGGAGACCTAGGCTACATAGATGAAGAGGGCTACGAGCACTTGGTTGACCGAATAAAGGAGATCATCAAATACGAAGGCTATACCGTGGCTCCCTTCGAGCTCGAGGACCTACTAATGAAGCATCCATCCGTGGCTGATGTAGCCGTGATAGGAAAGCCGGAACCGGTCGTTGGAGAAATTCCCAAGGCGTTTATCGTACTAAAGCCGGAGTGCAAGGAAAAGGTAGCGAAGGAAGAGATTATCGATTGGGTTAAAGAGAGGATATCAGCGTACAAGAGGATAAGGGAAGTCGAATTCGTAGATAAGATCCCGAGGTCCATGGCTGGAAAACTCCTAAGAAGGCACCTAAAGGAGCAAGAGCTTAAAAAGATAGGCGAGACTTAGATTTCACCGGATTTACGCCTATTTTAGAATTTAAACTACGAAATAAGCCCTTTCTTTTCTATCGCCCGTTTTTAAGCCCCAGAAAAGTGGTTGTTTCAAAACATTTCATTCTTAGCAACTCATTCTGCGGAATTTGACGAAGGGCAGAGACGAATACCAATCATATGTCCTAGACGAAAAATTGTTATTGTGAAGCATTAATTAAACGTCCTAGACGAAAAATTGTTATTGTGAAGCATTAATTAAACGACAAAAGATATATTAAGATATATTATGACTATATTAAGGTATATTAAGTATTACGAAATTGGAGACGGGGGGGAATTAAAGGTGGCTTTGCGTAAAGGAATAGGTATGTGGATATCGGGATTTTTGGCCTTTCTAGCGGGTTTGGACGCCTTCAATGCCGTAATCTTGTTGAACACCAAAGGTGTGGACGCGACTTTTAAACCGTACCTTATAGGCTATGTAACGGGAGATATGCAAGTAATGGAATACTTCTGGGCGTCTATAATCTTAACCTCCATCTTTCTCGGTCTCACCTCCATAATCGCATCCCACGGACCATCACCGCTTCAAGCCATGTTGAAAACAATCGCTGCAGTGGAAGAAAAAATTGCTACCAACAAAAAAGTTATAGAAGAAATAAGGACGGAGGTGGATGCGAAAATTGCGTATGACAAAATTGCTCGCCTGAACGAGGCAAAAATTATCTTCTCCCCCATCATTGAGACCCTTAACGCAAACATTGACAACATTAGAAAAGAGATGTTGATAGAGATGCAGAAAATTAAGGGCTTGAACAAGGAAGGTGCAATGTCCACAGAGGAGAAGTTAACGGAACAAGGACTTTCGAAGAAAGTAGCACAGAACATTGTTAGGTTCTATGAATGTGATAAATAGTATAAAGAAATGGATTGACCCGATGGTTAACCCGAGTTTCCGGTTCATTTCATCGTTTAAAGCGTTTCAATAATCAAATTATTGTTTGGCGATTTCCGGGTTCTTAATTTCTACCCATGTTAGGATTGGCACCCCGGATGCCTCTATTAGCTCCCGTGTAGAACTCGCATCTTTGCTTATAGTCGTCTATGAGGCACTTGCCTTTTTGAGCGTATTTTCCAGTTTATTCCGTGCGACTGAGCAGTTCTTTAAGCGCCTTCACTTCTTCTCTAAGGGTAGTTACCTCGCTTTCTAAGGCGTTGACCCTAGCCTCAGCCTCCTTCTTAAGCTCCTCTATCTCCGCTAAAAGGCTCGCTCTCTCAGTCTCTAAAGCCCTAATCTTTTCTCGTAAATTCCTCAAAACCTGCACAAGTTCCTCCTCAATGCCTTTAATTCTTTCAACCACGCTTTTAATGCTTACCTTCTCTTTTCCCATCACGTCTCGGAATTTAGCTCCACAGCCAGAACATTCGAATAGTCCTATCGTGAACTTCCACCCCTCACCAGTCTTACTAGGTCTTGCAACCATATACCAGGTCTTATAGGGACTCGTGACCTCGATTCCACATTTCGGGCACTTAGCCAACCCCAACCCTCAACATTATTTTGAGACAGGCTTTAAAATGCCTTTTTATCGGCGTAACACTGGCTATCAGAAAAGGCTAACTCTGAGGCCTTTTAATGTGTCCAGCCACAGTATTTGACGTATCTCGGTGCGGTGCTTATTTCCCAGCCTCTAATTACGGCATCAAATAACCCAAACATAAAGAAAAGATAAATATGTGGAAAAACGGAAAATTGTTCCGGGGAATTTGATGGTGAGGATAAAAATAACTGTAGTTAAGAAAATGAGGACCGAAGATATTTTTGGCGAGAACGCACCGAGGATATCAGAGGAAGCAAGTTGTTGTGAACGCTTTGAGAAAGGTGACACATTCATTTCTGAGGATGTGAATAGGGGAATGCCTGAAGGATGGCCTTGCCCGTGGGCATACAATGACATATATAGAGGTTTAGCCGTTTTGCAGTATGGTGGAGATTTTCGGTCAGTCGGAATTAAAGAAAAGGGTCTAGTCTACTTAGCCTGTACCGATGGTTTGAGACCCGTAATATTTAAGCTAGAAAGACTTGAAGAATAGTTTTCCAATAGCCCCTGAGAAATTTCAAGAACGTTGGTCACTGAAGCGTCGGGAGCCGTAATCTTTGGAATGCTGAGCACTTAAATAACTTTGACTCTATTCCTATTAGAGCGAGTTCAGGGGCGAGGTAACGAATGCAAGTTTGTGCTTTGATCATGAAGGGAGACGTATACGGGCGTCGCATCATTGAAAACGTCTGTAAGAGGGGATTCGCCCACTGGTTTCGGTGGCTGCACGAGTTTGAACCCACCATACCGGCTGATCTCTTAGACCACCCTGAAAAATATCTGCCGAGGGAGATGCCGGAATGCGACCTGATCCTGTCCCTTGGGCTGCCCTCCGACTTGCAATACACCCTACCCATCATAGTCAAAAGGACTAAGGCCAAAGCGGTTATAGCGCCCATCGACGATTCCAGCTGGATTCGGCCAGGATTAAGGGGCCAGATCGAGAGGGAGCTAGCAGAAATGGGCGTGGCCTCAGCCTTTCCCAAACCCTTCTGTTCGCTGGAGAAAACGGGTAACCCCTACATAGATACGTTTGCGGAGCATTTTGGGCGGCCAAACCTTGAAATAAAGACAGAGGGGGGCATAATCAGGGAGGTTCGAGTTAAGCGTGGCGCTCCGTGCGGGTCCACTTGGTTTATTGCGGATAAGTTGGTTGGGTTGGACATCTCTTCTCAGCAAAGACTTCGAGACGAAATAGCCAAGGCTCATCACGTGTATCCCTGCCTCGCCAGCATGACTATAGACCCCGAACTCGGAGACACCATTCTCCATAAGTCTCAGTATCTGATCAGAGAAGCAGTCGAAGAGGCCCTTGGCTTCTTGAGTCAGCAAAACCAAAAAACTTGAAGTGGTGGTCTAGGGTTATGGAAAGCTTAACTTCTTCGCTAATGATTTCTACAAGTTTTTCATAGTCTTCTCTGTGTGTTCTTTTTTCACAAAGACGCTGTCGTATCGACATAGATTACCTCCTTCCTGCATCGCGATATCCATGGTCTTGACAAGATGGTGAAGATTTAAAAGGCTTAAACCACACTGTTGTCGTTAGTTAAGGTGGTTGAAGGCATGAAGATAATTTTAGATGAGACGATTCCTGAGCGAAGCGGCAAATCATTCGTGGTCAATAAGGGTCAACATATAAAGGTTATAGAAGTTAAGGGCGGGCAAATAGTGGATTTCGTTGTTTTCAACGCGAATAATGTGAGGGAGAGGTTCAGCCAAGGAAGGACAAAGGCTAATCAGGGTAAGATCTTCATCAGCACAGGCGACAAACTCTACTCGAAATCAAATAACGTTATGATGACCATCGTTGAGGACACCTATGGCACCCATGACCTTCAATACGGCATGTGCAGTAGATGGATCTATGAAAGCCCAGACTATAGGGGGTTCTCAGCAGACCTTAAGGTTGGGGGAGAACTTGGGAGACCAAGATTCGGATGCTGGGAAATCCTCACCCAAGCGTTAAAAGGCTGGAACATTCCCTCAGAGGATATTCCTGATCCATTTAACATCTTTCAAACTGTTGGCATTAACCTCAAGACTGGAGAAATGAAAATCCTAACAGGGAAGAGTAAGCCGGGCGATTACATAGACTTAAAGGCTGAGATGAATTGCCTAGTGGGCATAAGTGCTTGCCCATCAACTGGGAATCCTATTAGGGTTCAGATATATGAAGAGTAAACCTTGAACTCCACATTTCGTAGTATGACTTTAAGAAGCCTTCAGATGAACCTAGATTCATAAGCATAGATAAGCCTTTTTATTCCGAAAAGGACTCTAATAAAAATTTCTTTCTCATCAAACCCACCAGTTTTGGGTTAAAAGGGAGTACATTTGAACTTCTCCTTTACCTCCCTCTTTTTCTAGATGTTAATACTTAACGATTTTGGAACACGGTGTCTTCTTTCATTAAGGATTCAAGTTCTAGGAGTATCTCTTGTTGCTTTTCTTTTTAGATTTCTTCCAGAAAACTTCTCGATCATAATAGCTTCCTTTGTCCAAAAGCAGGGCTGGCACAACCCTTCCGAAGGGGTTTGTGTGGTTGGCGCTAACATATGTGAAGCCAATCGGTTCCCTCTTCTCAACCTCTCAGTTTCTGGACTATCTGCATAGCAGCAACAACGTGGGGGAAACACGCTTCTTTATTCGTTAACATACTTTCTGGGAATCTTGGACACAACATTTTTTCAGTTCAATTTTTCCTTCCATGATTTCACCGCAGGTCTTAACCACATAATCATAGGCTTTCTTGATTGTTCCTCTCGACTTCTTCGGCACAATCAGCATCAAACAGTATTTCCCATGAGTCTTTCCTGAAAAATGGGGGTTATAGGGAGATGATGAACATGAGGCGCTCGATGAGCTCCTTGTAGCGATTTCGAATCGTGACCTCGGTTACTTGGGCGATTTCAGCGATCTCCCTCTGGGTTTTTCTTTCGCCAGTGAGCACGGAGGCTATGTAGCTGGCGGCTGCGGCTATGCCGGTTGGTCCTCTTCCGGAGGTTAGCTTGAGGTCTCGGGCGGTGGTGAGGATCTTGTGGGCGATTTCCTCCACCTTTCCCTGCATGGTGAGTTGGCTGGAGAACTTAGTGATGTATTGGCTGGGTTTTAGGGGTGGGATGAAATAGTCGAGTTCTTTGATGAGGAACCGGTAGCTGCGTCCCACCTCCTTTTTGTTGATGCTTGAGGCTTGGGCGATTTCTTCTAGGGTTCGGGCGAGGCCACACTGTCGACAAGCCACGTATATGGCGGCGGAAGTCACACCTTGAATAGACCTTCCTCGAATAAGGTGCTCCTTAACCGCCTTTCGATAAATCACGGAGGCTGTTTCCAGAATGTTCTTGGGCAGGTTGAGGTTGTTGGCTATCTTACTGATTTCGGATAGAGCAAAGGCAAGGTTTCTCTCGGTGGCGTCGGAAACTCGAATGCGACGCTGCCACTTACGAAGCCGATAAATCTGGGCCCTCTGCCCGGGACTTAACCTCTTGCCGTAAATGTCCCGATCGTGCCAATCAATCATGGTGGAGAGTCCTTTATCGTGAATACTGTAGGTTAGGGGAGCGCCGACACGGGCTCGCTTAGCCCGCTGTTCATCGTCAAAAGCGCGCCATTCCGGCCCTCGGTCCGCGAGTTTGGCGGCAATAACAAACCCACAGTTCATACACACGATTTCGGCGCACTCATAATCTCGCATGAGTCGAGGACTCCCGCATTCTGGGCACTGCTGAACCTTCAAGGGTAGTGGGGGAGCTTTCTCACTCATCTCCTTCTCTTCCTCACTTTAGGTGAGGGGATGGAGTAAAGAACACGATTAACGAGACGATGCGTATCTTCCAAGTTAGGTTTCACGGCCACGTAGGGAGCGGAGGTGGGTCCAAATATGTCGAAAACGGTTCCCACAGGCTTAAGCTGCTCATCCACAACCTTATCGCCGATACGCGGAAGGTTTTCCGCTTTAACAATGAGGTTTTTGTTAGAGCTTACGTGAAGGACACAGCCAATTCTATGCAAACGTTCCCCTCACAAAAGTTAAAGTTTCAAAAATGAACCGCGTTATTTAAACCTTTCTGAATACAGATACTGTTAAGTCTTTTGACCTAGCACGCGCTAACGAGAGTGGGAGCCTTGGTTTTATGTCACTTATGCCTAAGGCTTGGCTATTAGATTCTTCAGTTTAGGCATTTCTCTTTTAAGTATTTGATAAGCCTTAATGAAATCTTCAGCCTCATCTTTTATATACTGAATTATTGGGTCATATTTCCCCTGTCTGTAGAGTTCAGGAATATCTTTGTTTTCAAGTGGATTTGTTTTAGGAATGACCTTATCATAGCCTATGAAGTTGCCGTTGTTCATCATCACCAGAATGGGCTTAATTTCAACAACTGCTCTATCGTATAGACATTGAAGGTCAAATTCCCCTAGATCATAATGCCTCATCCTTCTATCTAAAAGGCAGAAATCAAAGGTAAGATTCTTCCCAGCAAATACAAAATCCCATCGTCTACATTTCAAGTTCGGCATGAAAGCCTCTATCATCTCTTTCTCCGCGTTTTTCTTATCCTCATATTCCCATCTTTTCAATATGTTGAGTTCGTCGATTGGTTCCCCTGTGAACCCACTAACTCTTTGCCATTGAATAGTTATTATCTCATCTTTATCCAAATCAAAGCCTGTAGTTTCCATGTCAAAGTAATATTCAGCCAAATCTGACTACCCCGTAATTAGTTATGATTAACCTAGAATTAAGAGTATCCCGTATTACAACATCACATCAGACTTAACAGTGTCTGACCCGATCAATATCGGTGAGCGAAAATTATGTAGGCAATAACAAGAGTGTTTTCGGGGGTTACGTCACAATCGGTACAGAGGTTATATACTGTATGCCCAAGTTCTCGACATTCTTCACATATGACGAAGACCAGTCTGTCACTACGGGTTAACCATACCTTTCTTTTTCCTCGGTATTGCCCCTTAAGAAACTCTGTGTTGTGCCAAGGGTCTGCAATTAGATCTTCTATTTTTTCTTCAACTCGTTGCTTCATGCTAGGGCTTAGCCCAAGAAGCTGACTTTGAAAAGTTGGAGTATAAACTGGGTTATAGCTCCCCAAATACTTCCTCATGAGATAGCAGTTCGCCCCTTCTCATCTCATCAAAGGCTTGATCAAGCTCTCCAGAAACCCTTGGACTTAGACAAATCATTAGGTTCTCAAAATCATCCTCGCTCATATCAAACACCCGATATGCCTTCTCTCGCCTTAATGGGTAAAGCATAAGCTTTCTCATCCTCAAATCCTCTATAGTCCCTCTACCCCAAGGCATTTTGAAGACCATTTGGAGTAGGCGATTCGTTGGGATGTTCGCGAATGTATTTAACACCTCGTTTATGGCGTCTGTTATCTCATGGTTTCTACTAAATAGGTGACCGAAATCTTCCATAAGCATAATCATCTTTCTGGTTCTACCAAACCCCGTGGGTTCATCAAGATAACCCAATTGTACGAGATTCGCTAGATCGTTCTTCAATTCTGTACTATATGTGGGATGTAAAAGTCTAATAAATCGATAATTCAAGGCCTTGTATCTTCTATCTATCAGATCCTTTTCAGATAAAAAGATTAGCTTCTGCATTTTCGTTTCCGATAGGTACCTGACGTGATGCCTTTCACGACATCTATTGATGATATATAATGTTAAGAGGCGATCCATCACCTTTTCTTCTGGTGTTCTCGCCATATAATTCACGCACTACATAAAGACGAACCTAATCTTCCTCAAGTAACTGGGAGGAACTGAAACTTAAGTTTTGTTATCTAAGCATAAGAAATCTCAGGCATAAGGTATCTTGAGATACTCCTAGCCCCCTAGGACGGGTGTCGCAACATTATGGCGTGTGGTTCTCCCTCACCGCTACCCTTTCTCACCATCTAGCTACCCTTTTTCTCGCCAATGAGCTAAGGGGTTCTACTTCTTAATCTACCTCTGAATAGCCTTTGATGCTTTAAGTTCTTCCTTAAATCTCCTTTTCTGTTCTTCTTCTAGTCTTTTGTACCAGACATCCATGAACTCATCAGCTGCCCCTTCCTCTACAAGAGCAACATCCAGCAAATATTTCCGAATAGTTTCTTTAGTTTCATCAGACCAAAGAGACCAGAAGACTTTGTAACCAAGCTCTAGAAACATGTTCAGGATAGTTGTAAAGTTGACATCAATATCATTAGACATAAACCCACCCCTTGTGCGGGTTATCCTCGAATTATTCTCGTCTGTAACGGTTACACTTCTTCTCGGCACTTTCTTCCCACCTCTTGAACCTTTTGCACCAAAAACACTGGTGGTGTTCCTACTTAAAAGTTTTTTCCCACCCAATACCATTCTCACCTCCTTTCAAGTTGAAATGGTCAAAAAACCGATGGTTTTCAGAATTGTGGGTCAAAAGACTTAACAGAATCCTGAATACATGGTTTCCTTAGAGATTTAGTTTAAATCAGGGTTTATCGACGGATATTTAAGAGCCCTTTAGCAACCCTTTGAATGGTCTTAGTCTTAGAGCCCCTTTTGGAGACGGCGATCAAACCGTCCTTTTTCCATGAAGCACTGGGGTACCCAGCGTCGGAAACAACTTCAGGTTGAAGACCCATTTGCTCAACGGCTTTTCGAATTTCCTCCAATTTGGGCGAGGGTATAGCGAGGCTTTTGGGGACCCTTCTCCCCTCCGCTCTGGTTTTGGTTGAATCAAAGTAAACTGACCATAGAATAACCTTATCTTGCTTCCGCACATCGACACCCTTGTCAGGTTAAATGTTTTAATCGTCTGGTGGAGAGTGTGATGCGTCGTCAAGCTTCTTTGGGGGTAAGAATGGCATTGACGAGCCCGCTTTGTCCCGGGCGGGATGTCACGCGTGCCCTTCCCAAAGGCGTTTCAATGATTGTTCCTTTTGTGATCACGCCTCGGCGGTCATAATCCACGTTGGCTGGGTTTTTCACCACGCTGAGAACCTGCGCCTTTTCGGTTTTTCCAGTGGAGGGGTCGGATACGTTTGCGTGCGTTACGCTTAACAACCGAACTTTGACGCTACCCCCGCGCCTGCGACTCAGCTTCCTTTTAGGCTCACCCAACGTGGTTTCAGTGGGGAAGGAGCCCCTTTCGAACCCTCTTTTCGCTCGATGTGCCCGCTTTCTACCGCCCGAAGACTTCCTCTTCTTTAGATCCCCATGCCACATGGACAAGTTTTATTATCTCCTACGCGAATCTGATGAGACTACAGAGGTTCAAGATATAAGGTTATCTATGAAGAAAAGTGAAATCAGAGAACCCTGTTTTTACCTTTCCATGTATCTTTCTTTGCTTGGCTGGCGAGAATCCTAAGCTCCTTCTCGTTACAGAGTTCATCGGCTGTGAATTCTGCGTCTTCGATGATGAACTTTGGCTGAAAGATGGTGGAGGGGCTGTACCAGTAGTTGACGGTGGCTCCGTGTTTTTTGCAGAGAGCTTCTATATCGACTTTAAGCTTGTGGTATAGCTGAACAAGTTCTTCTCTGAAGGAGTACACCCTGTCGGGGTTCTTGACCCTCTTTCTGCTTGCTCGAGCCATTCCGCAAAAATCCCTTTTTGTTAACTCTCATCTTCTCATAAAAACCTTGTTAAGTACTGGAAATATCTCTACATGATATAAATCAAACATGAGGCGCTATAGTGACTGCTCACATAGTATATTTTCTTGGATATCAGGTGGAGAATTAACATTGTCAAGAAGGTTCGATTTAGAAAAATACCACAATCGTATCCCAATTTTATTGTCTATAAACCTAGAATTCTTCTCTGTTGGTGAGAACGTGTTTTTAAGCGGACATCTTTTTCTAGGTTTGCTTCTCTTCTGTTCGCGGTTCGAGTTTGGTGAGACCCTCGAAGATGCTTTTAAGCTGTTGCTTCATGGTTCTCAGATCGCGGCTCAAGCCGAAATAGTCAGCGAAAAACTCGGTGGTTCGTATCACCTTCGTTCTTCCCGCTCTCTCACGTTGGATCAACCCTTGCTCCTCCAGTTGTTCAAGATGATCATAAGCGTGATGCCCCCGCACGTCAATAACTCGGGCTTGGGGCACTGGTTGTCGATAGGCGATGTAGGACAATGTTTTTAGTGGACCTGAAGAAAGGAGAGGTTTTATCGCCAATCTCCGAACCCTGGGCGAATATTCAGCCTTCAATTGCAAAACAAACCGTTCATCCTCCAGCTCTAAGACTTCAAGGACGGTTTCACGGTTCTCATACTCCTTCATGAGGGCTCTCGCGAGGTTCTGAACCCTCTTTTTCGAGCGGGTTCGAAGGATAGATCCTAACGTTTTTAAATCTAGGGGGCGGCCAGCCACGTATAATGCCGCCTCCAGCAAAGCTAGATCGCGTTTCAGTTTTTCCTGCTTGAGGAGTTCAGACGGTTGCTCCTTCTCCTCCAAGGGCTGGGACCTCTGTAAGGGTTATGTATATCTCGCCGAATTCTTCCTCTTGCCATAAGCTGACCTCACCCTTCTGTGCGAGAAAGAGGAGAGTGATGAAGGTTTTGATCGCTTCCAATTTTTCTAGTCCAGCAGCGACTTTAGAGAAGACGATCAGCTTTCCCTCGCCAGCAAGCTGGAGGAGAAAGCGATACAACTTCTTCATCTGCTTCTCAATTTCCATGAGGTATAGGTCAATGGGAGGAAGAACTTCTGGAGGTGGTAGAATGGGTTCCAAACCGGGTTTTAAGGCAAAGAGGCGTTCCCCCCTCAGCGCCTCATCCAGCGCTGACAATAAATGCTGGATGGTGGTGGAGGTCAGCTCGTAGCGAAGGGGGAGAAAGAGGGGTGGAGGAAGAAAATCTAAGGGGGGTTTGGGTGGGGGCGGCGGCTCCTCTAATTTTAGCAGAAGCCTAGACTTCATGAGGTATATGGTGGCGGAGGAATCGAGGGCTACGCCTGAGGCTCTAAAGTCGATTTCTCCCCTTTTTTCCATCTCGTCCAAGAAGGACATTAACAGGAAGGAGAGGTTGATGTCCCAGGGACGTACCCTTCCTAGCCTGTGGAGTTCAAAGAATATGTTCCACGGGGGTTGAAAGTAAAAGGGTTTTTTAATGGAGGAAGAAGCCACTAAACAGCCTCCTTGAACACAGTGGAAACCACGTGGGAGACTCCGTTGCGTTCATAAACCCCATAAATCCTCTCGGCCTTGCTAACCATTTCAGGCTTTAGTGTGATAACCAGAAACTGGGACTTCTCCGACTCCTTAGCCAGTAGCTCTCCCAATTTTGCCACATGAAAGGCGTCTAGGTGCGCGTCGATTTCGTCGAAGAGGTAGAAGGCTGCGGGCATGAAATCTTGTATAGCGAAGATGAAGGCAACGGCGGCCACGGATCTCTCGCCGCTACTGGCTCCGCTCACAAGGATTGGAGGTTTACCTGGAAATTGAACCACCATATCCATTCCGCCGGCGAAAGGTTCTTCGAGTTTCTCTAGTTTGAGAGCGGCTTCTCCACCACCAGTGAGTTTCGAGAAATACTTGCTAAAGTTGTCGTTTATTTGATTAAAGGCACTCATGAAAACCTCGCGCTTTTTCCGTTCAATTTCATCCATGAAGGAGAGGATGGCTTGCTTTTCCCGTTCAAGTTCGTTCATGCGTACGGATAACTCTTTGTATCGTGAAACTTGCTCGGCATAATGGGTTAGGGCCAGCTGGTTAACAGCTCCCAGCCGATCTAGCTCAAACCGCATCAGCTTAAGGGAAGACTCCGCCGCCTCGAGTTGTTCCGGAAAAACCTCTAAAGGCTCTTCGTAGCCAACCTCCCTTAATCGATAACGATGCTGATCTAGTTGCAACTGGGTTGTTTGAAGGTTGAGCTGAAGTTGGTTAAATAATCGATCAGCTCCCTCATACTCGGTATCTAACCGATGCAACCTTTTGTCGATGTCATCGATCTGGGATGTGAACTTCTTCGCCTCTTCCCTAGCGGTTAGAACAGAGCGAGACAGTTCCTCCTTAGATTTTTCAAGCTCCAGAAGTTCTTGTTTAAGTTTCTCCTTTTGATGAAGCGCCTCCTCAACGTCCTTCTCCACCGTTGAAAGCTGTTGCTCCACTTTACTAAGTTGAATCTTAACGTTGTTGTAACCTGTCCTGAGAACATTTTCCAGTTCGGATTCAAGGGTTGAAAGCTCGGTTTCCACGCTACCGCGCTTCTGCCGCAGCTCTACGATCGCGTCTCCCAGCCTTTCTCGTTGAACTTCCAATTCGTGGATGTGGGAAAGATCCGTTTTTCGGCGTAAAATGGCTAACTCGTTTCGTAGTTTTTGCATTTCTTTTCGGAGGCTGTCGCGTTGCCCCCTTTGAAGCCCTATCTGCACCTTTTCTTTTTCCAGGCGCTCCTGAAGGCTTTGAACGTTTTTGTTGACGCGCATGGTGTTTCGGTTGGTGCTCTTGATGTTTCTTTGCACTCGGCCAATTTCGCTTTCAAGGGTGGTGATAGCTTCAACTAGCCGAGCGATCTCCACTCGAGTTTTGTCGATTTCCTCCTCTAGAGTGGTTATGTCCGTTTCTCTTCTCGCTAAATGCTCTCGGAGAGTCTTTACCGCTTCATCTAAGCTCTTGACGGCGGTCTCGCTTGGGATGATGGAGGAAAACTCGATGGGAGCTCGATAGTATCCGCTCTCTATCCCTCCACCAGCTTCATAAAGGTCTCCGTTAACCGTAACCGTTCGATAGCCACCACTAGAAGCCTTAAGAGCCGTCTCATCGTCCTTCGCTACGAGGGTGTCTCCCAGAATGAAGATCACAGCGGGCTCATACTGCTTAGCGGCTTCGACAAAGGTGGAGGCGGCTCCACCGACTCCACTGATTCTTGGGGGGCTAACTGACTTGATGGTAGACAATCCCTGGAGGGGAATGATCTTGATTCTACCGAGTTTCAGGCGTTTCAACGTTTCAGTGCATGTGAAGGCTGAGTCAAAGTCTCGAACAACAATAGAGTCGAGCCAACCAGCTGCCGCCGCCTCTATCACCTGCTCATAACCCTTCTTCACCTTAACTACCTTTCTGAGTCGACCGTAAACGCCGGGGATTACACCGAGCTCTCCAAGCTCCTCAATGCTTTCTAAAGCCCTTTCTTCCCTCGTAATGGCTTCAGCTAGTTCCCGTTGGGTGGCGAACTCCACCACCGCCTCTCGAGCGGACTCAGCGATCTTACCCGCATCCGCGATCTCTTTCCCTATTGACTCCTTTTGGACGATTCTGCGGTCTAGAGTTCTTTGAAGGCTCTCGAAGCGAGTCTTCTGCTCTGCCTGCACCCCCTTAAGGTCTTGGAGAGACTTCTTTAGTTCGTTGAGGGTGGATACGAGTCTATCCCTGCGAAGGTTAAGGTCTTCTAGTCTACGAGAGAGGACGTTGACTGTTGTTTTGCTTCGAGCATGCTGGCCTCGAAGATTGACGTAGTTGTTGTACAGCTTGTCTAGTCGCTGTTCAATTTCCTGAATTTTCTTGCTGTTTTCATCTAAGTTCGTCCATAGCTGCGCAATGTCGCTTGAGGCAGTGTCGTATTGAGTTTGTTTAATCGTGATATCCTTGGATAAGCGCGTGTGCCAGCGTCTCAGTTGCCGAGCCTTCTTACGATTGCCAACAATTTTCTCTCTGATGGTATCACGCTGTTGAAGATTGTTGTCTCTCACCTTCTTGAGCCCCTCGAGACTCGTCTTTCCGGCTCCCATCATGGTGGCTAGCTCGGTGAGTTTCGATTTGATGTCACCTATCTTGATTTGAACCTCGAGTATTCGCGTTCCGCCCTCCTCAACCATCTCGGAGCCAAGTTTTCTCCATTCCCTTTCAATTTCATGACGTTGAGATCTCAGTCCTTCCCTTAATTTCCTTAGGTTTTCAACTCTTCCTTCGATTCTTTTCATGTCTGATGAAAGGTCCTCAATTTTCCTCTCGGTTTCTCGGATTTCATGGGAGGTTTTCATGGCTTCAAATCGCTGGATCTCCTTTTGAATGAAGGTATAGCGAAGCAGCTCGTTGCGTTCTCTTTCTAGGTCGTCAATTCTTTTCTGCACTTCATCGATTCGACCCATGGCTGTTCGGATAGAGATTTCAGCTGTTCGAAGCTTCTCCTCAGCCTCAGCCTTTTCAGCATCGTACTGGGCTATGCCCACTAGGTCATCGATGATTTTTCTACGTTCGCCAGAGGAGATTTCAGCCATGCGGGTAACTGTTCCTTGCACAACCACATTGTGCCCGGTCGGGCTGATTCCGGCCATGGCCAGCATATCCATGATGCGGGATCTTGAAATCCTTCTTCCGTTGAGTCGGTAAATACTTTGACCGTCTCTCTGAACCTCACGGGAGACGGTCACGGTGCTCGTGTCAACGGGTATGCGACCATCAGAGTTGTCGAATTGAATAACGACTCTAGCGGCTCTCGCTTTTTCGACTCCTGAGTCGGGGCTCCCATAAAATATGAGTTTTGCGAGGTTTTCAGCTCGAAGTCTTCTAGCGCTCAACTCGCCCAGCCCAAATAGGACAGCGTCTACGATGTTGGTTTTTCCGCTTCCGTTGGGTCCGGTGAGGACCGTGAAACCCTTATCCAGTACAACGCTGGAGGTTTTTGGGCCAAAGGATTTGAAGCCCCCCACCTCGATCTTCTTTATGTACGGCATTTCTCAAAACCAACCTTCACTCTTTCTTTGGTGGAGCCGAATCGCGCCCAACCGCTTTTTCTAACCGTTCTACACAAATATGCATAGAGAACACGTTTTAACTGTTGCGCCATGAAAGCTTCTAGGGGTTTTCATTGTCTTCTCCCACCGTGAAGCTTTCTCGACATCCCTTTGACAAAATGGTATTATTTTCTTAACATGTATATTACCTTTTATTACTGGTTTTTGTATATTGAAATCTTTAGAATTCTACTCTCTAGCCTGCTATCAGAGCCTTATTTTTTTCGCTCTCGTTTCTATCCAGTGTGTAACTGTTTGTTGGGTCATTTCTTCAGCTATTTCTTGGGCCTTCAGCTTTTCCTCGATAGTTCTTAGCAGCTCATTGGGTTTCACTGGTTTCATGAGGTAGGCGTCTGCGCCGAGATTCATGGATTCCACGGCGTTTTCCAGTGATGCGTGGCCCGTGATCATGATCTTCACCATCTTTGGATGGGTGTCCTTGATCTCCGTCAGTAGCTTTGTTCCTTCCATGTCGGGCAGTCTGATGTCTAGCAGTGCTAGGTTAAAGAACTTTGATTTTGATTTTTCAATGGCTTCTCCTCCGGTTTCGGCTGTGTCGGTGATGTAGCCCTTGGATTCTAGTATCGCCTTTAATGTTTGGAGGATGGCTGTGTCGTCATCCACGATTAGGATGCTTGCCTTCTTCACCACTTGTTTCACCTCCTTTTTTGACTGGCAATTTGACTGTGAAGGTTGATCCTTTGCCTTCTTGGCTCTCGACTTCTATGCGGCCGCCGTGTGCTTCTATAATGTTTTTGCAGATGGGTAGCCCTAGCCCCAATCCCTTAGACTTCCTAGTAAACAGGGGGGCGAAAAGTTTCTCTATGTCCTCTTTGGGGATGCCCACCCCCGTGTCCTGAAACGCGATTGACGCAAAACCATTCTTTAGCGAGGTTGAGATGGTTAGTTCTCCACCGTTGGGCATGGCTTGAATCGCGTTTGTTGTCAGATTTGTAAAGACCCTTCTCATCTGGGTTGGATCAACATATAGTTTAGATAGGGCTTGGTCGTGTCTGATTGAAACCCTCACGTTTTCGGGTACTGAGATGTGTGAAAGGGTTTCTTGAATAAGAGATTCTAGGTCGACTTCGGTAAGTTCGGGTTCTTTGGTTCTCGCGAAGTCCCGAAGATCGGAAACGATCTTGTTAGCGTAGTTGGTTGACTCGTCAATGATGCCCATCATTTTTATTAGTTGCGTATATTCCTCGAGCATTTCCTTTCGAAGGTGTGGTGGGACAAAAGAAAAGTTATCTCCAGCGAAATCCGTTTTCTTAACTAGTTCGTTGATGACGTAGCTTGCATTGGTGATGGCTTGCAGTGGGTTTCTTAGGTCGTGTCCCACCATAGCGGCTAGTTCGCCTATGGTTGCTAGTTTTCCTAGCTTTAAACGCTGCTCTTCCATTCTTTTTCTTTCACTTATATCTCGCACAATGATGAGGTCTGCGGGGTGACCCTGATAATGTATGCGCGTGGCGCTAAGCTCAACTGGAACGCGTTCACTATTTTTGGTCATTAATTCAATTTCATATGTTACTGGAACCGTTTCTCCTCGCAATCTCTTTATATATCTTTCCTTTACAAGTTGGCGATATTTTTCGTCCACTAGTTTTTCAAAAGGAAGCCCAATTAATTCGTCTCTTGAATAGCCGATCATTTCTGGGCCTTTCTTGTTTGCGAAGACTATTTTTCCATCTTGAAGTATTGCAACTCCATCGCTCGCTTCCTCTACTAAAACAGAGTACCTTTTCTCCGATTCTAACAATTCTTCAGTTCTTTTTTGAACAAGCTCTTCTAAGTGTTCTGAATATTGCCTCAGCTTTTCCTCCAGCCTCTTTCTTTCCGTGATGTCTCTTGCAATTGCCATGACATAAATGATTTTACCATTGATATCTCTGACTGGCATTACTGTAGTGTTATACCATCTTTGCCCAAATTTCGTTTGTGTCGGTGCTTCGTCTGCAAAAACCGGGTTTCCTGTTTGAAATACTGCTTTTATTCTCTCCATTTGCAAATCTGCTATGCCCTTAGGAAACAAATCGTGCATATTCTTACCAATCATGTCTTCAGGTGTTTTTCCCATAGACATGGCGGCTTCTTGATTTGCAGAAAGAAAATTACCTGCTTCATTTAGCGTAAAGATTGCATCAGCTGCGGATTCCACTAAAACTCTATATCTTTCTTCAGACTCTCTGATTCTCTCTTCTGCCTTTTTTCTTTCTGTTATGTCGGTGAAGACGCCTAGACCCCCTGCATATGTTTTGTCCGCGTTCCACAATGGCGCACATGACAAGAGGATGGTGCGAGGCTCTCCGTCTTTGCGGTACATGACGATTTCGTACTTGTCCGATTCACCACGTTTTCTTCTCTCTGTACCTTTCAGTAGCTCGTCGAAACTTTCAGCAGGGACTAGCTCCCGCAGGTTCATGCCTACGAGTTCGCTTTCCTTGTAACCAAGCATATCAGCCAATGCTCGGCTTACAAAAGTGATGTTCTCGTCGGGGTCGACCGCGCCAATTCCCTCAACCGCGGTTTCCAAGATAAGCTCGTACTTTTCGGATAAAGCTCTGAACCTCTCTTCAGACTCTCTGACTTTTTCTTGAGCTTTTTTGATTTCTGTGATGTCGGTGCCTACAGCAATGCTGCCTACTGGTTTTCCTTTTTCGTCTAGTATGTTATTGGAATACCAAGAAATCGTCTTCAATGTTCCGTCTTTGCATCTAATGGTCGTTTCGAAATTTTCTACGCGTTCTCCTTTCTCAATAATTTTTTTAGCTTCAGCAAAGATTTTAGCACGGTATTCCGGGTCTGGATAAAGCCATTCCCAAATCTTTTTATGTCTAATGACTTCTTCACGAGAATATCCAGAAATAAGCTCGGCGGCACGATTCCATAAAGTTACATTTCCCTCTGCGTCGAGGAGATCAATCCAGGCAACTGCCGTGTCAATAACTTTGTTCTGAAACTCTAATAGATGTCTAGCCTGTTCTTCTGATCTCCGTAACGCCTCCTCCGCTCTCTTGCGCTCGGTGATATCTTTTATAATAGCAGCAAGGCCTATTGGCTTGTCGTCGTCTCCTTTTACAACAAAAGTGGTTAATAAAATAGGAACACGGAAACCGTCTTTTCTGATGTATTCTTTCTCATACTCTGCAGGTTTTCCTGTTCTTAAAATTCTCTCTATTATTTTGGCTTCGTATTCGTGGTATTCCTTTGGCGTTATATCCTGATATTTTTTTCTGGTCAATAATTCCTTCCTTGAATAACCGGTTAGCTTGCAAAAGGAATCATTAACGTCCAGCAAAACTCCATCCAGACTAGCATATCCAATGGCATCTTTGGAGGAGTTGTATATCCCACTGAAACGCTCTTGAACTTTTCTAATCTCTTCCCCCGCCTTCTTGCGTTCGGTGATGTCTTTTCCCACACCAAAGACGACCCGCTTGCCCTGCAATATTGCCGGAGTGATTGTCAATTCCAGAATCTTGACCTTGCCACGGACATAGTATTCAGTTTCCACAGTCCCGCCACCGTCCCACAGAGGTCTGTGCTCTTCAAGCACCTGTCTCTCCTTACTTGGCGGAATAAAGTCGCGTATGTTCCTCGCCAGTAGCTCATCGCGTGTGCATTCTACAAACTGGAGGGCCGCCTCGTTGCAGTCGATATAGTTGCCCTCAGTATCGATGATTAGAATGGGGTTGGCTGTCTTCTCGAACAAAGTGCGGTATCTTTCCTCGCTCTCCCGTAGCTCCAC
>Ga0315314_1000198_pt1 | contig 79137 bp, 86 predicted proteins | sample TDP9_MG_FD_203631 | JGI IMG/M metagenome (GOLD analysis project Ga0315314, IMG submission 203631) | Freshwater sediment microbial communities from Lake Towuti, South Sulawesi, Indonesia - TDP9 | ecosystem: Environmental > Aquatic > Freshwater > Lake > Sediment | place: Indonesia: South Sulawesi...
AAAGGCGCGACCGGCTGTATATCATCGCAGAAATCCTCGACATCGCCAAAGATGGATGCTTGAAGACACAAATCATGTACCGAGCCAACCTCAGCTTTACGCAGTTGAACGAGTATCTGGATTTGCTTATGAACATGAAATTGGTCGGGTTAGAAAGCGGGGAGAGAGCGGTTTACAAAACCACGCATAAAGGACTACAGTATCTGCAGAACTACAAGGAAATCATCGAACTACTAAAAAACAACAACGACAACGGCAAGCCAAACATCAAAGGCGGACCACCCATCTACTGGGTCAAGAAAACGTCTTAAACCGCCAAAACTTTCCATCTTTTTCGCAATTCTGCTTAGTTTTTAAAAAAATAAAAGAGAAAAATAGGGTTGTTGTTTAGTTTGTTTTTAGTATATTGACCGATCCTTTTTTCCAGCGGATTGCTAGTATGCCGATGGCGATTATGGTCGTGATTCCGAGGAGGGCGATGATGAGTTCGTACGTGGCGAGTGTGGGTAGTGTTTCTAAGCCTAGGGACGGGTCGTGCTCGAGTGTATAGTCGCCGAAGTACGGGTAGCCGATGAACACGCGCATGTGGGCGCCTGCGGAAATGTAGGAAGCAGCCACGTCAACAACGTCCACCACCGTGTTGTCGGTTGCGTTTCTGAGGAGGGCTTTGGGAACAAACTTGAAGAAGCCAGCGAGCGTTGCGTTGCCTCTTTCGAAGCGGAACATGTTGCGCTCTCGCATGCGGTTCTGCATCGGTCGCTCGTCTTCCATCATGCTCCTGTTTTCCATGACCGAGTGCATTTCTCCTTCGACGTACATGTTTCTGGCCATGGATTCGCGTTCGGTGTAGTCGGTGTCCATGGGAGTTTCAGCGTCGTCTTCGGCGATGGGGATTTGTGTCATGTTTATCGAAGCCAAGTTAACCCACAATGCTAAGCCTGTTTTTCCTTGTGGAATCGTGACGCCGAGCATGTTTTGGAATAGTTGCAGGAGGGCTTGGAGGTTGGGGTTGTCGATGTTCCATTCCCAGTGTTTTATGATGAGGTCCATCTTGAGTTCGCCCGCGTCGACGGTGTACGTGTAGCGTCCTTCAACGTCTTCGGTGGCTGGTGTGTAGTAGAACCTGAAGCGCAGGATTATGTTGTTCTCGGCGAATTGCATGTTCTGCCAGCCGTCGGGGACTTCTTTGAGCGTGAAGTTGAAGCTGAGGTATTTGACTTCGCCTTTTGTGACGTTCATTGGCTGGCTGAGTTCCCATCGGGCGCCGCTGAAGGGCAAGTATGGCCTGTGCAATCCGAGGTCTTGGATGTCATCTAAGTCGTCGATTTCATCCAGTATGTGCGTGGCGTTTTCTCGCATGTGGTTTTGCATCATGCCAATTCTTGGCATGTAGTAGTGTTCTTCCATGTGTTCTCGCATTCTTAGGCCGTCGGCTTGGCTGCGCCACATAAAGTATTCTTGCTCATACGTTACGTATTCGATTAAGCCCTTGAATTTGACGACGTTGATGGTGTCGTTTTGTTGGGTGTTCCACCAGAGGAACATGGGTTTTTTGCCGCCGGTTGGGAAGATGATGGTGATGATGTCGTTTTGTATGATGGTCCATCTTGGCGTGACTCGCCATGTTGCGGGTGTTTCGTTTTCGTCGTTGTCTGCATGTGTGATTGCAGTTGTTAATGGAAGCATAAGCGTTGTGAACAAGAGTCCGAGAAGAATTGCTGCAATGAGGTTTTCCCTGTTTTTCACGGGTTTTTCACCTAAACAGACATGGAAAAAGTCTGTTTTAAGCGAATCGTTTCGGGAAAACTCGAACTTTGCCGTTTGAGGGTTCGGGAAATGTAGAACTTGCCATGGTTCTTGTGTGAGAGGGAGAGTTTCTCGACGCGCCTCTAGACCCCGTTCACTGTATGATCCAAATATGATTGGGCTTTGTCACTTTTTAGGCTCCGTGAGAGAACGCACACGCGTCTCCCTAGTCTAGTATCGTTTCTGCATAGCACTATGATGAGAGGCTTAGGTGGTCTCTGTGTGAGCGCACGCTGCAGTAGACTAGACCTTCCTATTAGTTTCGGAGAAGCCACTTGTGTAGGCTTAGGCGTTTCTGGTATGGCGTAGCGAGTTTCATGTTTTGCGAATCGGGTGAATGCGGAAAAGTTATAGCTGAACCAATGCAACACTACCTTGAGAGGTATTTGGAATGGTTGATGTGTCAACAGTTTCGATAGTTGTTGTATCTGCAAGTGTTGTGGCTGGAGTCATCTACTATTCTCTTCAACTTAGACATCAAGCCAAGCAAAGGCGGACTGATTTGGTAACTAGATTATACTCGATTTATGCTTCAGAGGAATTTCAAAAGGAGTTTTTCATATTCATGACAGAAGAAACTAACGACTACAACACTTATTCGAAAAAGTATGCTGTAATGTTTCCTGCAACTTCTGTATTCTTTAATGGAATAGGGGTTCTCCTAAGCAAGAAACTAATCGATATTGATTTGGTTAACAGCCTCTTCGGTGGCGTCTACATGTTGTTTTGGGAAAAGTTGAAACCCAGACTTGAGAGTGCCAGAAGAGAACTCAACTCGCCAAAGTTAGGTTTTGGAGTTGAATATCTCTACGATGAACTGAAGAAATTTCAGCAAAGACAGTAGAGCTAGCTTCTATTAGTTCTTATAGGCTGGTTTAAGCAACTGATTAAACTTCTCTCCTCAGACTCCATGAAAAGAAGCTCAAATCAAGCTCCTCTAAAGCGGATATTTGGAGCATTTCTCCGATTATATATAGATAATCGTAAAGAAAACGCTTAAATAACAATTTACTAGGTAAAGATAATACCTATCATATGTAGTGGGGCAAGAGTTTTGACTAAAAGCATTTTGTCTGGTCGTCCGCTCAGGTTGTTGCGCATGCTTTTTGAAACAGGCAAACCTGTCACTTTCTACACTTTGCACGTGAAGCAGGGCGAATTAGCCAAACAACTTCAAATCAGCCGCCAAGCCCTAAACGTGCATCTACGGAAGCTTCGAGATTTGGGCTACATCCGCACGGGCAGAGGCTTCATTGACGTTACCGAAGAAGGCTTGGAACTATTAGGCATCTCCACGAACCCCGCCTTCGTCTTCCTCAAAGTCTCACCTTTGAAACGCACAGAGGCCTACGAAAAAATCGCCAAAACCCAAGCGCAAAGAATCTTCCGAGTAGCCGGCGATATGGATGCTATACTCATCGTTCAAAGCGACAAACTCGACGAGGCACTTCAACGCATAGGCGAAATCGACGGCATCCAAGACACGAAATCTTATATCACCATTCAAGCTCTAAAATAGGCTTCCACAACAAGGAGTCGGGCGTTTATGAAGCTGTTCGAGCACGAAGCCAAAACCATACTCACAAAATACAAAATCCCCATCCCACAAGGCGGACTCGCAACAACCCCACAACAAGCCAAAGAAACAGCCCTTAAACTAAAGCCACCATACGCAGTCAAAGCCCAAGTCCTCGTCGCAGGCAGAGGGAAAGCAGGTGGAATCCAGTTCGCCAACACCCCCGAAGAAGCAGAAACTGTCGCGGGCAAGATTCTGGACATGACGATTAAGGGCATAAAAGTGCGCAGCGTTTGGGTGGAAGAAAAAATCAACGTTAAACGGGAACTGTATTTTGGCATAACCACCGACCGCTCACGACGTTGCTACGTCGCCATCGCCTCTTCCTCAGGCGGAATGGACATCGAAGAAGCAGCAGCAACCGCGCCCGAAAAAATCGCCAAACACTTCATCGACCCAGTCTTGGGCTTTCGCAGCTACAACGCCCGAGAATTGGCGAAGAGAGTCGGATACGCAACTGACCAGATGCAAGAACTGACGGGCATTTTCATGCGTCTCTATACCGCGGCGATGGATTATGACGCGGAACTGATGGAAATGAACCCGCTCGTCGAGACCACAGAAGGCAGATTCGTGGCTGCGGACGCTAGACTGATAATCGACGACAACGCCCTGTTCAGGCATCCAGACTACAAAACAAGACTCGCAGGCGAAGGCGAAACCGAACCAACCCCCCAAGAAATCAAAGCCCAAAACGCCGACCTCGCCTACGTCAAACTCGACGGCAACATCGGCATAATCGGTAACGGCGCCGGCCTAGTCATGGCAACGCTTGATGCGATTCAGCTTTACGGCGGCAGACCAGCAAACTTTCTCGACGCCGGCGGCGGGGCTTCGCCTGAGCAGATGGCGACGGCTTTGGACATCGTCTTGTCTGACCCTAACGTGAACGTGGTCTTCATCAACATTCTCGGCGGCATAACCCGCTGCGACGACGTAGCCAGAGGAATTCTAGAAGCCAAAAAACGAGTCGGCTTCACGAAACCCATAATCATCAGGCTCGTGGGCACGAACGAAGAAGAAGGCCGAAGAATGCTCACCGCCGAAGGCATCCACGTACTGGACAGCATGGAAGACGCCGCTGCTAAGGCTGTGGAAATCGCAAAGATGAAAGGAGGCTAAAAAACAATGGGCGTAATCGTGAACAACTCAACCAAAGCCATCGTGCAGGGCATCACGGGCACGCAGGGAAAATTCCACACACGACTGATGCTTGAGTACGGCACAAAAATCGTCGCGGGCAGCACACCCGGCAAAGGAGGCACAACGGTCGAAGGCATTCCAGTCTACGACACGGTCAAAGAAGCCCTCCAAACACACGAAGCCAACGCATCCATAATCTTCGTACCCGCACCGTTCGCGGCGGATGCCGCGTTTGAAGCCATGGAAAACGGCTTAAGAAAAGTGGTCATCATCACCGAGCACGTGCCAGTGAAAGACTCGATCCAAGTCATGGCGAAAGCAAAAAACGCTAAAGTCACCGTCATCGGACCCAACACGCCCGGAATCATCACCCCCCAAGCATGTAAACTAGGCATAATGCCAGCCCACATTTTCAAGAAGGGCATCGTAGGCATCGCATCCCGCAGCGGCACGCTGACTTACGAAATCGCCGCTGGACTCGCCGCACAAGGCTTGGGCCAATCAACCTGCATCGGCTTGGGCGGAGACCCGATTGTGGGCTTGAGTTTCGTCGACGTGCTGAAAATGTTTCAGAAAGACAAGCAAACAAAAGCGGTCGCGTTAATCGGCGAAATCGGCGGCAACGCAGAAGAACTCGCAGCAGAATACATTCGCGAAGTCGATTATCCGAAACCCGTTGTCGCTTTCGTCGCGGGCAGAACCGCGCCAACTGGCAAACGGATGGGGCACGCGGGCGCGATTGTTATGGGTAAGGCTGGGACGGCAGAGAGTAAGATTGAGGCTTTTAAGGCGGTGGGTGTGGATGTTGCTGAGCGACCGGGGGATGTTGCTAGGCTGTTGGCGGAACGGTTAAAGAACAAAAGAAACCAATAAAGCCTCTAAACTATTAGACGCACGTTTTTCTTCGTAACCGTGAAAACTGTTCTTTCCAGTTCTTTCTTGTAGGTTTCCAGTTTGTCTTTCTTTTCTTTGCGGTTGCTCTCGAGGGCTGACAGTTTGGAGTTGTGGTGATCCAGCATTCTTTCGTGTTCTTTCAACGCTGCCTTGAGCGTGGTCGCTTCGTTTTGGAGGTCGGCGACGGTGTTTGAAGCGAGAAGCTGTTTTCTCCGCTGAACGACTTGCTTGCATTGTTGCTGAAGCGTTGTTAGGGCGTCGTTTTTTAGTATGAAAGTAATCTCGTCTTGGGCTTTCTTCAGACGGCTGGCTTTAAGTTTTATCTTGCCATTTTCCATGTTTTCGCTGGTTATCTGGAGAATCCTCTTCAACGACGGGCATCCGTCGCTTTCTTCTGCCAGCGCAAAGAAGGGTCGGCTCAGGTACTTGGTCAGTTTTTGGTGTTCTTCGGAGGGTATGGCAGCGTCTCCGCTGTGGTAGAGGTTCTGCAACTTAACGAAGGGTTTCTGCAGGTAACGCAACTCGTACTTGGCTTTGCGGTTGAGTTCGTGAGCTTGGCTATTGGTTTGTAGCAGTCCCTGCATCTCCTCCCTTTGCTCAATAGCATGGATTCTTTGCTGTTTCTCCTGCATCTGCTTGGTCAAAGAGGAAATCGCAGATTGTGTTTCAGTGGTTTCTTTCTCAATCTTCTCCAGTTCACTTTGCAGTTCAGTTATCACGCGTGTGGTCGTGAATGCGTCGGACACGCTTTTTACTTTTGAATACCTTTCCTTCGTGAACGCGTCCAGTTTTTCGATCGAATCAAAAAGTCTACCGAAGCTAACGTCTATTTTCCGTCGGGCGATTATGAAGAGGGGCGAGATTCTCGGGAACCAGATGTTCCGTTCGCGTCCGAGGACGGAGAACGATTTTTTCAGGTCTTTGACGAGTGTTTCTGTGGTGTCGAGTGAGATGCTGTCTGAGAAGTTTATCTTGTTCAGCGTGTCGATGAAGAAGTTTGCCAACCGCTTCGTGACGCGCGACCTGTGGTACGCCTTGCCCTTGTCGATTTCTTTTTCGCATTCCTTGATTAGGCTCTCGCAGTCTTCTCGGGCTTGGTTTACTCTTTTTCTCACATCGTCTACAAGCTTAGCGGCTTCGCTATCCAGCGGTTTCACTATGCCAGAGGTTTCCTTCTCAAACCATTTCCTGAACTCTTGAACCGGCATTTCCAAAGCGCTAGAAATCGCCGATGCCTCCGATGATGGAGTGTTGATAAGTATATTGAGATTTTAGTATTTATCTATGCCCTTGTTACGCTTGCTCTTCTTCGCTTAAGACTTTTTGGAACTTTTCCATAATCGCCTCCCCTCGAGGTCTCATTTCTTCAGGAAGATGAGGGTCGTCCGTAAGGACGAGGAAGTGATGTTTGAGTCTGATTTTTAACCAGAAATAGTCCTTTCTCAGCAAAGCATAGTCCAGTTCACGTTCCATCGCCATGAAGTGAGCAGTGTAGACCGCGATTTTCGGTGATTCTACGAGGACTCGCTTGTCGATGGTTCTTCCCATCTTCTTCAGCTCGCTTATTTCTATTAGTTCATGAACCATCAAATACTCGCAGCCCAGAACATCGTGCAGGGTGGTCGTGTCTTCGGAAAAAACCTCACCAGTCACGTAATCATGGAATTCCTTGGCTGAAACGTCCGCCAATTCGTAGCCAAGCTGCCTGAGTGCCTTCTTGGTTTTGCCTATTTTGGTTTCTATCTCTCTCAGCATGGACGGTGTCACTTGATTGAAATGCTTTTCGATGTTCTTGCTAATTAGCTTGCCTCAAAATTAGTTTTTGATTTTCTGTCCTGAAAACAAAGTTAATTAAGATGATGAAAAACAGTTTCTGCGAACCAAATGAAACAACTAATCCACAACGGCATACTCGTGCCAAAATACGAGCCTAAAGGCTTCCACATAAGGGTTCAAGATAAAACCATAGCCCTAACACCTGAGCAGGAGGAGATGGCGGTCGCTTGGGTGAAAAAACTCGAAACCGACTACGCCAAAGACCCGGTTTTTGTTAACAATTTCTTCGAAGACTTCCACAAAGCCTTGGGTTTGAAAGACAAAATTCCGCTTGAACAATTCGACTTTAAAGAAATAATCGATTACGTGCAAAAAGAGAAGGCGCTGAAGGAGAGCATGTCGAAGGAAGAGAAAAAGCGCCTAGCCGAAGAACGAAAGAAAATCCGCGAGGCGAACAAGGAAAAATACGGTTACGCCACTATTGACGGCGAAAGGGTGGAAATCGGCGCTTACATGGCCGAACCATCATCCATCTTCATGGGACGAGGACTGCATCCGTTGAGGGGAAAATGGAAGAGGGGACCAAAAGAAAACAATATCATCTTAAACCTTTCACCCGACGCACAACGACCACCGGGCAATTGGAAAGAAATCGTATGGCATCCCGACTTCATGTGGGTAGCCAGATGGGACGACAAGCTGAGGGGCAAGGAGAAGTATGTTTGGCTGGCGGACACGTGCTCCTTGAAACAGAAAAGCGACATCCAAAAATTCGACAAAGCCAAGGAACTGAACACCAGAATCAAAGACGTTTACAAACACATTGAAAAACACCTGTCCGATCCCGACATCCAAACACGAAAAATTGCCACGGTTAGTTATTTGATTGACGTCTTGAAGTTGCGTGTGGGCGACGAAAAAGACGAAGACGAAGCCGACACCGTGGGCGCCACCACGCTCAGACCCGAACACATCCGCTTTGAACCAAACGGCATGACAACGTTCGATTTTCTCGGCAAAGACGCAGTGCACTGGCAGAAACAGATAAAACTGCCCGAAAACGTGGTCAAAAACCTGAAAGAATTCATAGCCGAATCCAAATCAACCATCTTCGACGGCGTCCGCTCCAACCACGTAAACGCCTTCCTCAACCAAGCCATGCCAGGCTTAACAGCCAAAGTTTTCAGAACCTACCACGCCACAACCGTGGTCAATGATTACTTGAAAGAGGCAGAGATTTCTCCTTCTGAACCAGACTTCGTGAAAAAAGACGTTGCCACACGGGCTAACCTGCAAGCCGCCATAATCTGCAACCACAAGCGAAAAATCCCGAAAACGTGGGAAGAATCATTGACAAAAAAGAAGGAACGACTGGCGAAACTCAAGACAGAAAAGAAAGAAACCGAAGCAGGGAAGAAGGCTTTGCAGAAGTTGGAGTTGAAGGTTCGCGAGACCGAGGAGACCAAAGAATACAACTTGAGAACGTCGCTTAAGAGTTACATCGACCCGCGGGTCTATTATGAGTGGGGCAAAAAAGTCGACTTCGACTGGAAACTCTACTACCCCAAAACCCTGCAACGCAAATTCTCGTGGATTGAGTCAGAAAAACCCTGCAAATAGTTAGGGCTCAACTTTTTCAAAGTGCACTATGTAGATCAGCTCGTTTTCGTCCCATTCACCGTGCTGTTTGCGCCACTGTTTCTTGAATTTTTCGAGAGTCTGAAAGCCCTCCGCCTTGGCATCGTCTTCGGCGAAGTATTTCAGCCGTTTTCGTTCGACCATCGTGATGCGCAATTGGGCAAAGTTGGGCTTTTCTATGGTGGCGTTGACAGTCGTGCCCTGCTTGATCTGAGTCGGTGGTGCGGTTCGCGTCGTGTTTTGTGTTTTGGTGCCCGCTAATATTGGCTCCACTTGCGAAAAATCAAACCCAAGTTCGGGTGGCGCTTCGACAACTTCCTTCATTGCTTCTTCGACGGATTTCTCGGGTTGTTCAGCGATTTTCTTGATGACTTCCCGTGCCTTTTTGCTCGGCAACGGCTTGGCTGCGATTTCCTTGGCGACTTCCACTTGCTTCTCCGGGGTTTCGATTTGGCGGACTATTGTGGCGGCTGTGCCGTAGTCGATTTTACCTACCTCTCGCGGTTGTCCTGCTTTTTCTTGTGGCGCGACGAGTTTTTGGAGTTCTTCTGGCGCTTCGGTCAGCTTCAGCCATGTGCTGATGGTTTCTGGGCTTATGCCGATTCGTGTGCCGATTGTTTGGCGGGAGGGGTATTTTTGTTGGTATTTGGTCAGGAGTTGTTTGACACAGTTGCCCTTTTCCACGGCGGTTAATTCTTCGCGTTGTATGTTTTCGATGAGGTTCAATTCGATAACCTGCTCGTCCGTGTAATCGCGTATGATGGCGGGCACGGTTTCGAGTCCTGCTTGCTGAGCCGCACGATAACGACGCTCGCCCACAACAACCTCGTAGCCGTCGTCTACTGAACGAAGGATTAAGGGTTCCAAAACGCCGATTTGCTTGATGCTTTCCGCGAGCTCGTTAAGGCGTTCGATGTTTATGTCTAAGCGGGGATTTAGCCTGTTCGGACGAATCCGCTTCAGCTCGACCAGTCGCATTTGTTGCTCACTCACGCATAATCGCCCCTTTTTTGGATGGATGTCTTTCTTTTCCTTACGGGGTTGTCTTATATCTATGCTTCTGTCAAGGCATAAACTCTATAATCACAACTCACAACTCAATCTAAAACACACCAAGCGGACGACAACCACATGGTAACAATAATCGAAATCATAATCCTCGGCATCATCCAAGGCATAACCGAATGGCTGCCCATATCCAGCAGTGGTCACCTCGTTCTCGTGCAAGAGGCGTTTGAAATGGGCGACGTGCTAATCTACGACGTCATGTTCCACCTTGGCACCTTAATCGTTATCCTAGTGTTCTTCAGAGAAGACTTCGCAAAAATCCTAAGAGCCATAGCCAAACGTGATTTCGCAAGCGAAGACGGCAAATTAGCCAAATACGTCTTCATCGGCACCATACCAGTCGCCGTCGTCGGCTTCGCTTTCTATGACGCCATCAAAGCCTTGTTCCAAAACTCGTTAGCCGTAAGCATAGCCCTGCTTTTCACGGGTTTTCTGCTCTTCATTTCCGAACGCCGAGAAAACAACAAAAAACTCGGCTTCATCGATTCTCTGTACATGGGCGTCGCACAAGCCGTTTCGCTTATTCCCGGCGTTTCACGAAGCGGCGCCACGATAAGCACGGGTCTGCTGCGTGGTGTGAAAAAGGAAGAGGTGTTCAGGTACTCTTTCATCCTTTCAGCGCCAGCCGTCTTGGGCGCGACGATTTATGAAGCCTACAAGGTCAGAACCGCACTCGTTCAAAACGTCGACTGGTTGGCCGCGTTCGTTGGCGTTGTTGTTTCTATGGTCGTGGGCTATTTTGCATTGAAGGCTCTGCAAAAAATTCTCATGCGACACAAGTTTCATTATTTCGCCTATTACTGCTGGGCTTTAGGATTAGTTGTTATCGTTCTTTTGCTGCTTTAAGGAATGTACGTCGCCACTGTTTCGGCTATTGTTGGCTGATGGTGGCGTTGGCTTGCACGAAGATGTCACGCAAATCAAAAACCGAAGCAGAAACGTCTATAGAACTTGCAAGAGTTATTAGGGTAAAAGTTGCTCTGTACGTGCCGTTTCCATAGTCAGTGAGCACATAGTCGTCTATGGTGTCTGCTTTTATCCACTGAACCAATTCTCGGTAGTAGATAATTATGTTCTTCGCGAGTGCTGGTTGTCCCTCGTTGAAGAGCCGACATACAAACGTGGCTTGTTTGACGAGGGGTAGGGTTTGTGTCAAGAATCCCTCCGCATAAAGCCTAGTGGAAACATTAACATAATACGGATACTGCATCCTCACGTCTTTTCCGCTTGCGTTAAGTTGAAAATCCGCATACGCTTCGGAGACGCCGCTTCCATCCGTGCCCCAACTCACATAAAGCCCATCAAAATAAGGCGCAACATCTCTTAGCGTAAAATTCAACGCAAACGTTCCAAGTGAGTACAACTGCCCAACCGCATCTCTCCACCTGTTCAAGTTAGTCAAAAGCGTCTGGTTCTGCCCGCCGTTTGTTATGTTTGCAAGCGCGCCGATTATGACGTGTTTTGACCCCAACTTCACCAAGCCAACAAAATCATTCAACACAAAAGAGTCTGCGTCGCTGAGGCTTCCGCTGAGTTCATAAATGTACATCGCAGTCGAGGTCATGATGAGGGCTATGACGAGTGCGCTTATGGCGATGATTTGACCCGAACGATTTCGCTTAGAGTGTCTGCGCATCAGTTCACCACCGACAACTGCAACCGCAACGTATAAGAACGGTATTGAAGACCTTGACTGGCACAGAGATACTCGACCACAACAACATTGCCAGCTAGGTTGCCGTTGGAAATGGGTGCGGTGTTGATTTGTTGCATGTCTTCGCCGTAAACGGTTAAATTGTAAGCGACGCCGATGGGAAGCGAAAGCCGAAGCGCTTCTGAGAGTGTTGTCCAATTGTTTTGATCGATTAGTTTTCCCAGCATGCCATCACTGTCAAGTTGGAGCAACGTTTGCATTCCCCGGGCGGTTAACGTTTTTTGGTCGCCATTATAGGAGGGCGGCGAGAAAGCGGCGCTGATGGCTAATGCAGAGAATATGATTAACGCTGAAAGGAATGCTTCTGTGACTCGTATTTGTCCTCGGTTGCTTCTCGACATTTTTAGCCCACTTCCCTGCATTTTATCTGTAACTCGTACAATGCACCGTTTATCGTTACGAGATAAGAGAACGAAGCCACGCTCGATCCCAAAAAGGTTGACGCGTCAAAATTCACTCCGATTTCCAGCGGAACCTGCGGATATGCCACCCACTCTGCAAATGATGCGGTGCCATTTAACCCCGTTAAGACGAGTATCGTTGGGTTCTTGTCGAGAAAACGTGGAATAGCGTATTCGGCGGATTGTGTTGCGTTGGAAAGTTGGGTGAGATTGTTCCAGTAACTGAAAGAGAAAGCGTACTTGCCCAGAACCTGCTCGTTGGGAAAGTTGAAAGAAGCATTTAACACGTAGTTTAATGGGCTAAGCCTCACAAAAGTACTGTTCGACTCTGGCGTTGACGAGTTATGACCGAAAGAATAGACGCCGAAACTAACAACGCTCGGATTAGCCTGAGCCTGTGCAAGAACAATCAACAAGGCGCTTCCGTTCTTGCTGTTTGGGATTGTGAAAGTCGCGTTTACTTCTCCATTGTGGTTTGTGGAGGATGTCAAACTGTCCACGTAATCCCGGACCACAACGTAACAGGTTAGATTCGAGACAACTGCAAGCCCAGAGTTTTGGGTAACGATTCCAAAATTATAACTTGTTTCGTTTCCGTTGTTTGTGCTGGAGACTAGGTTAACTGTCGTGTTGAAGATGGGTCTGACTTGAATTCTCAGGGCGATGTTGCTTACCTTAAGGGCGTCCAAAAGTTCTGCATACGTGATGGCGTACGCGTTTTGGCTATTTAGCCTCGTAACTTTGTCCATGTCCAAGGCGTAAGGCTGAAGCAAAGTATTTGACGCTAATCCAAAGTTTGTGGGCGGAGCACTGTTGCTGCTTCCCCAGTCTGACGGCGTGCCCGTGTTGAGTAGGATGTACTGTGCGAGTTGCTGGAACCGTTCGGCGTCGTTTTTGTGGGCTAACCCATCCAGAAAAGGGTACAGGATTTTTGGCAGTCCCGCCATGGTAGCTACTACGAGGATGACTAGGAGCGAACATGCGAAGAAAGTGTCGATGGTCGTAGTCGGCACCAAGGCACCTCCAAACTACGTGGGCGCTATTGCTTGCATGCCTGCCAAGAAGTTCTGCGACAACAAAAGCGACACGTAAGCAGTTACAGCCAGCACGGCGGAGTACTTGAACCCAGCCGCAAACGCGCCTTCACTGATTTTGCCGATAAAGAACCCAGACAACCAGCATTGAAGAATAATGCCCACAGACAGGATTATCATCTGTTCCTGAGCACCCGCCAAATTAGCCTGTCCAGTCATGCCTGGCAACGAGACGGTTCCGAGGATGTAAATAGTCATGGCAACGATGGTGGTAGTCAGGGCTATTAAGACGCTCCAGATGAACGCCAAAATAACATACGGCTTAAGTGTTGCTCGTTTGTTGGATTCAATGTCCTTGGCTTTTTCGCTGTATTCTGACAAGATCTCAAGCGCCGTCGCCGAGCCACCGCCGATTTCTATGGTTTCGACCAGAATGAAAAAGTGAACCAGCACAGGCCAGCTACGGATTTGTTTCTTGACGTTTTCGAAGATTTTCTTAAGCGACACGCCCCATTCGATTTGACTTCTCACCAAGCCGAGAATGCTGGAAAAGCTTCCGTACGCGCTTCGTTTGCTGGCGTGGATTATGCTTTTCTCGGGCGACAAGCCGATTTTTCTCGCTTCGCTAACGTCTCTGAGAAAGCTGGGCATCGACTCCTCGGCGGTAAAGTTGACCTTGGCAATTTTTCGGTAACTCATCCACGGCGGGACAGAGATTATGAGGAAACAGATTGTTGCTATGCCTGTCATGCCTATGGGTGAGACGGCTGACTGAAGCGAGGGAACCAGTAGAAAAACAGCCATCACTCCCACCGCGATGAAGGAAGTGAACAAAGCCCTACGATAGCACTCTTTCAGTTTAATCAGGTTGCCTTTTCTTGCCGTGTGAGCGATGAAAATGAAGAAAACTGAAAGCATGGGCATGGCTAAGAACACGAAAATGTAGAGAAGAACGTTTGAAGTGCCCGCTGCGCCGCTGGCTGTTAGCTCGAAAAAGCTGCTCGAGGAAACAACAACGTACAAGATGTACGCACATAAGGTGACAATGAGCATAACCGCGTACGCTTCGATGAGTGTTCCCAGTTTTTCGATGGCGCGGTTTGAGGCTGCACTCTGGGTTTCGAACATGGACCGCATCTTGCTCTTCAGAAAACTGACCACGTTGATGCCGCTTTTCACCGAGGACACGTAGCCCGCCAAAAAGTCACGGTACATCCGCGACTTTGTATTTTCTGCGCGCTTGTACATCACGGTCAACGGGTCATAGCCCAGCACTTCCACTTGGCGAACCACTTCGTCCGCTTCTTTCTGGAAAGTCGGAAGCAGGTTAATTGAACGCATTTTTTTCCAGCCGTCGTAAAGCGTCACGCCGCTTGCCGCCATCAACGTAAAAAGCATGACAGCAAACGGGAGTTCGCGTTCTATTTCGCCCATGTCTTGTCCCTTAAGAGAACCGAGAAAACGCCCGAACACCTTGCCGAACAAAAAAGAGAAGGACAAGGTTTTTTCTCACCAACCGAATTTTTTCGCCAAATCTTCAAACGTAACTTGTGGGTTGTGGTAGTACTTGTTGAGCACGTTGTGTACGTCGCGGTAGTTTCGAATGTTGTGTTCCACCATCTCAAGCAGAACCTTTTTTCGATGGTCAAGTTCGGCGAGCAGTTTTTCCGTGGGGATGTCGAGGTTTCTGGCGATTTTCTGGAGCAGATAGCTTTTCGCTACGTTCTCTTGAAAGATGTCAGAAGACGGGTTCCAACTGAAAACCTCGTTCATCGATTCCGTGTTTTTTAGTTCTTTGATGCTGATGAACTTTCGGCTGGACAGGCGTTTGCCAGTTTCGAGAAAGATGGGTGTTCTCACGTGCTTGACCACGATGACACAGTTCATCAGCGAGAGAATCGACGACGGAATGTTCATCGGCGGTTGAGTAAGCCTTTTGACGGCTGTTTCAGCGTCATCAGCGTGCATAGTGCACAAGCCGCCGTGTCCTGTTGCGAGTGCTTGGAATAGAACGTAGGCTTCTTCTCCCCTCACCTCGCCGACGATGACGAGGTCTGGACGGTGTCTCACAGAGGATTTGATGAGATCGTAAAGCGTGATCTCGCCCTCGTTTTCTGTGCCGAACCCGAAACGGGCTATGGTGGATGTCCAGTTTTCGTGGGGCAGGTTTATTTCTGCGACTTCTTCGACCGAGATTATCTTGTAGTTTGGTCGTATAAGACAAGCGATGGCGTTGAGGGCAGTTGTTTTGCCGGCTCCTGTGGCGCCGAGAATCATGACTGACATTTTGTTTTCCATGAGGAGCCACAGGTACGCGCCTATGGTTTCGTTGATGGTTTCGTTTTCGATTAAGTCGACTATCGTGAAGGGATCTTTTCGGAACTTGCGTATAGTGAAGCTCGTGCCAGAGGGCGTGGTTTCTCTGCCATAAGAAACGGCCAAACGATGCTTTCCCGGAAGCGTCACGTCGACGATTGGGAAGGCGAGGCTCACGTGCTTTCCGGACTTGTGCACTATACGCATGATAAAATCGTCAAGCTCTTCTTCTTCTTTGAAGATGACGTTGGTCTTGATGTTTTCGTATTTTCTGTGCCAGAGGAAGATGGGTTTGTTGACGCCGCTGCAGCTGATGTCTTCTATGTACTCGTCGAACATCACTGGGTCAATCTTGCCGTAGCCAACTATACCCCGTTCTAGGTAGTAGACGATCTTTCTTGTACCCACGGGCGTGATGGTTTCAAGGGCTTTTTTGTGGTTCTCAATGATTTCGGGCATCTGTCTATGGAACGATTCTGCAAGGGGTTCGTCGCTTTCCGGCGCCTTTAACTCGTATTCAAGAATGTTGTGCATGCGTTCGAACGCGTCTCTTTCTTCCTTGTTCAATGGCAACTCGTCAACGATGTACAGATGGTCGAGCGTTTCTTCGTGCTGAACAATCGTGGCATAAGAGAATGGAGGCTTAAGCGGGTAAGTTTCCACCTCAAAATACCCTTCGGGCGGGCTCCATTTTTTTAGGTCGAGGAAGCCAACTAGTTCTTCTTCGGACAATTTTTGAAGTTCGGATTCACTCTTTTTCTTGTCATTCTTCTTCAGCGTTTTCAGTTTCCATCATCCCTCACACTGGATAAGAAAATCTGGGAAATCGAGCCGTTCACGTACCCCTTTAAAACTGCTGGTCCAAAACCGCTCACATACTGTCCCGTGGCGTAGGGTTTTCCTGCAAGATAGACCTGGTGGTTTGTAGGTGTATCGTCCCAGATTTCGCCTAAGCCGCCTTCTAACCATGATTGGATTGTGTCGTTGCGGAGGCGTAGCCAGTAGTTTCTGTCGCCTATTCTGGTAGGTAAGTTTAGGTAGGCTTGGGTGTTCGAGTTTGTCGTTGTTAGCGATTGAAGTTCGATGGCTTTCGCGGCAACATGGTTCAGTAAGTTGTCCAGTTGTTCTGTTTCGGGTATGGAACGCAAAGTCGCAGCGTACGAGTTGAACGAGAAGATCAACAAAGTGCCCACCGCGGTCATGGCGGCAAACATGTAAACGTAGCTGGGTATTATCGATGGCATCTTTAGACCTCCACGCGTTGCAGTTGAACGTTGCAGACTATGGTTTCCACGTTTATGATGACGCCGGCTGGATTGCTTGAGATCGGAAGAACGACTGAGCCAGATTCGCCGTCGAAAACCGTTTTCACTTGGAGAGAAGAAACTGTGTAGGACAGATTATAACTTCTCGTGGTAGAAACGACGCTTACACTTCGGACCTTCAGATGGAAATTGCCTGGAAGCGTGAGGCTTTGAGAGAGATTCATGTTAATCACGTATACTCGCACAGTGTTCACCGGTTTGCCGTTGCTTGAACCGGTCACTGCGGCCGAAGCAAATGGTCGATAAGTGAGCCTGATTTCCTGGGCTGTTTCGCCTGTTGCTATTTGGAGCTGTGCCATTGTCGATGCACTGCTGTTTACGACGACTCTGCTGTCGCCTTTCAAGAAAAGTCCAATTGCACCCAGCTCGGCGTATGAGAGTTCGTAAACTGCCTTCCCAACAGGACTGTTAAAAACTACGTCATAGAACGTGTCGTCGGTCACGTTGATGAGCAAAGTCTTAGCTGTAGGCAGAATTTTGAAGCTTCCACCGAAATCGTCAAAATAATAAACCCTAGACGCGCCTGGAGACCAAAGGACGTTTTCTATGCTGTTCTCTAGAGCGGTCATTGCTTGTTTTGCTGCGGAGAAGTTTAGAAGTTGTCCCCGTGCCGAGATTCTTGTCATGGCGACGTAGTAGGTGGCGGTGATTATGAGCATCAATGAAACGAACAGCATGAGAAACGTCACAGGAAGCGCCGTGGCTCTCCTAGACCGGCATAGTCGTGAATGCTGTTTCCTCGCGTTTTCTCTACCCATGTGAGCACACCCGGACAAGTTAACGAAAGGAGGGGAGGGGACTCCCAGAGTGCGTCTCTTGAAGGAGGAGTTCCAACCTCCCAATGTTCTCCATGCAGGCAACAATCATCCTGCACAAGATATGTTGGTTTGTGTGTAACCAAACACTACACATTGAGAATCTGAATCCAAGATAAAATGGAAGGGACAGGATTTTGATGGATTGTAGAAAAATAGGGAAAAAAGAAAAAGAGAGCGTGGGCTATTCAGCGCGTTTACTGAGCGGCTTCAACGTTGATTTCTTGCGTCCAGTAAGCGTTTGCTGTGAAAATAGTGACTGGTGCTGGTGTGCCGACGTCGTTCTGGCCAATGCTGTCAGGACTGTTGACGTAAATGACTATGGTCCAGCCAGACTTCAGAGTGATGTCGTCAGTAGCCTGCTCTAGAGATCTGGTAGCGCCTTGTATCAAGTGGGAATAAGTCGTGCCTGTGAGCTGAGTGGCTGTGACGTTCAGGTCTGCTGTGATTGTGACGCTGTTGGTTCTCCAATAATAGACATCGCTCCAGTCGCTTGTTTGACTGCGGCATGTGATTTTGTCGATGACAACATCTTTGCCACCAGTGTTCACGAGTACGAAGGCTGCTTGTGCCCATTGACCAGTTGTGTTGTACCAGACGTGCAGCTTTGACATGTACAAGTTCTCTTGCTGTGTTCTGTTAGTCGTGATGTTGATGGTGTAGAAGGTGACAACTGTCGCCAAGAGCACTGAGACAACAAGGATGATCAGCGTAGTTACCACTGTGCTAAGCCCTTTCTTGCTTTTTAGGAAATTCTTCATTTCTTATTTTCTCCGTGCCAATGGGTTTAGAAGGCAAAAAGATATGATGATTTGTGCGTAGAACAGTATTACACATACACAACAAACATAAAACAAGAGTCTAAGGATAAACGAGAAAGAAAAAGGAGAGAGCGCTACTGTGCAGCTTCTACATGAATTTCCATAGTCCAGTAGGCGTTTGCTGTGAAAACAGTGACTGGCACTGATGTGCCGACGTCGTTCTGGCCAACGCTGTCTGGACTGTTAATATAAATGACTATGGTCCAGCCAGACTTCAATGTAATGTCATCAGTGGCTTGGGTTAAGGTTCTGGAAGCATTCTGTATAGTATGGGTGTAGGTGGCACCAGAAAGTTGCGTAGGAGTAACATCCAGATCTTGTGTGATTACTACCGTATTGGTTCTCCAATAATAGACATCGCTCCAGTCGCTTGTTTGACTTCTGCAGGTGATTTTGTCAAGAACAACATCTCTGCCGCCTGTATTCACGAGTACGAAGGCTGCTTGTGCCCAAGTCGGCGATGTGGTGTTATACCAGACATGTAGCTTTGACATGGACAGATTCTCTTGCTGTGTTCTGTTAGTCGTGACGTTGATGGCGTAAAAGGTCAGGATGGTTGCCAATAGGACAGAAACCACTAGGATTATCAATGTCGTTACTACTGTGCTGAGCGCTTTCTTATTTTTCATAATGCACTTCATATTTTCAACTCGCTCCGTTTGAAAAGAATAACGCCATGCAAAAATATCGTCATTTGTGTGTGAAAAAAGAGACGCAAGCTAAGAATTCAGATTACTGCTAAACAGCAGCTTCGCAAATCGCATAAAGCGAAGAGTTTTAAGGTTTATTTTAGTGCCGTTTGAGCCACCTCTAACGGGGCTTCGGTTTCCCACAGTTCGCAGAACAGTTTGCCCAGGGCTTTGGTGAAAGCGCCGTAGTTTGTCCACAGTGCAGTGATTCTTTCCCGTCTTCCGCGAGCGTCTTCTGTGTCTCCGTTGTTTTTTCGTATAGAGAGCAGAATCTGTTCTTGGTCGGTTATGATGAAGCTCGGCAAATCGTCAATGTCTGAATCAGAGTATTTCACGTTCAGCTTAGTCTTCTCCACGAAGAACCGGCTCTTAGGCGAATGATTCGTCAAAACCATAACACCCGCGCTTTTCTTGGAAACCCTCTCAAGCTTATCGAGAAAGCCAGAATAATAGAGCCTCGCCAAGTCGCTTTCAGGCGCAAACACCTGCACGGCTTTAGACGCTTTTTCGAGGATTTCGTTGGCCTTCAAGTCGATCTGTTCTTCGCCTTCCAGAATCTGGAAAACCTCTTTCCGTTCCGGTGCAATGGTTGGGTGTGGCAGTGCTAACCAGACATCGACCAGTTTCTTCTTCTTTTGTTCCAGAATTTTGATTTTGAGCTTCTTTGCTTCGATGAGTAGGTCGATGGCCTTTTCAAAGGGGGTGGCAATGAATTTTAACGGTTTTTCGAAGACCGACGAGACCATGCCGCGTTTTTCCAAGTCTCGCAGGATGCGGTAGGTTTCGGTTCGATGCAGACAGAGGGCTTCTGAGATTTCGCTGGCTTTGCGTTCACCGTACCTTGCGAGGTAGAGGTAGACGCGCACTTCGTTTTTCGATAAACCTAGTTTCAATAGGGTGGTTTCGATTATCTCAACCGACTTTAACGGTCCCTTGTCCTTTTTGACGAATTTCCAAGCACCTGTTGTTTCGTCGTATAATCGCACGAGTTCTTCGGTTTTTTCTATCGCCAATTTTCTTGTTCGCTCCATGGCTTTTCAATCTGTATACCAGATTCGGAAGCCGAACGTGTGTCTCTACTGTTTACGTATTATATGCTTATGAATTCAAAATCTGAATCACAAATCAACATCACCATGCGCACTCTCACTTCCATAAAAAATCGTAAATTCCTCTAATAAGAAGAAAGTACAGGCGAAATTGATGAAGAATGCTGACACTGAAAGCCTTGCAGCAACGCTCAGAGAAACTGCGCTCAAGTTCGGCGCTAATTTGGTCGGAATCGTGCCCGCGCGTGCTATAGACTCGTTCCCAAAAATATGGGTTGGCTGGAAAATTCAAGGATATACCAAGAAAACTACAGACGCTATGCTGGATGCAAAATCAATCGTTGTCATGGGCTATCATGTTTGGGACGACATGCTTGAACTAGCCATCAAAAAAGACGAAGAATGGGTTTACCCAGGCTATTTTCCATTGGATGTTTTAATAGAGGCAGTAAAAGGGTTTCTGGAAAAGAAAGGCTACAAAACCGCTTATGCCAGTTCAATCTCGCATAAACGATTAGCCCAGTTGGCTGGGTTTGGTAACTACGGAAAAAACGCCTTAATAATAAACCCTGTTTATGGTCCTTGGCTACGCTTTGCCGCAGTAGTGACAAACGCTGAATTGAAAGCTGACAAGCCATTTACGCAAGACCTCTGCGGCGACTGCGAAGAGTGTGTTAAAGCCTGTCCAGCGAATGCGCTAACCCCGTATAAAGTTGATGACAAAAAATGTCTTCTGGGAATTCACCTTCTGAACAAAGCACAGTTTGAACAGAAACCAGCATGGAAAAAGATTGAACCTTCATTTACGAAGAATTCTCATCGGATGTGTACAGTATGTCAAAGAGTCTGTAGATACGGAAGAGAAAAACACTAGAAAAATAGCCTCCGAAGTGCGCTGAATACTTCTTTAAACCTCTGCATGGTAATATTACATGTCGATAGGGAGAAGGCCATGTCATTAGAAGCGGACAGCAGATTCAATGCAATGAGGTACTTGATTCCGAGGAACAATTTCTGGCTGAAACGAATCTCCGTGCTGTTTGCGTTCATTCTCTTGGATTATCTGGTTACGCTAATCCTTTGCACAACGCCCTTGGAAGAGGGCAATCTTTTGGCCCGAAGTTTCATGGAAGCTTATGGCATACCCTTAGGCTTGACGCTTTTCGACTTAATCGCCAATCTTCCCATTTACATAATGCTCAGTCTCAACTCTCACCTAATCAAACTGCCACCGAAACTGTTACGAGCTGGAGAGGTTTTTGTAGACGTCGTTTTTGCTTGGTTCATCGCTGGACTTCACTTCAACGGTGCGGCTAGTTGGGTCTGGTTCGCTCCTGATCTAGCGAGGCAGATGTTAGGTGCTTCCTTTTATTTAGTCATAATATGTGCTTTGCCCCGGAGAACAAAATAGTCGCAGATTTGGTCTGAGTGCGTAGCGATGGGCTATACACAAACCCTATTATCCATTCCAGAGCCTTGAATTGAATGAACACTAGTGGAGAAAAAGGCTTATGGAAAAATCAGAAGCCAGCATGAACCCTTCAGAACCACAGTCAAGCGAGGAAATTTATCTCTCTTATCCATACCAGCTCCAGAATGAAGAAACAGACGAAAACTTCGAGAAAACAAAAGTAGAAATCGAAAAAAGATTCAACGAACTACTAACCACGATAAGCGAAGAAACCATACAACTCAGCGAATTTCTGCTGGAAGAGAAGAAGCTGATCCGCGAATTGTGCATGTTTCTTAGGCAGATTCTCAAACGCCTAAACATGACGTTCAACATTCCAACGAAAGCCCTCCCCGAACTCCTGCCTACGGTGAAAAAGATTGTTTTGAACAAGGAAGGACACCTCATCGTAATGTATGAAAAGGAGAAAGTCAACTCGAGGGTTTTGGAAGATTATCCGCCAGAAATCGTTCTAACCGTGATTTGGAGCGTTATTCCCGAACTCGAAAAATCCATCAAAGCCTACCGAAGAAAAATCAGCGAAAGAGTCAGCATCTTCGAAAGAATCAAGAAGGAACTAAAAAACATCGGGCAAGTCTTCTCATCCTCAGAACGTGAACGAAACGGAGTCATCGTTCTCGGAAATGAGGAACTAAAAAGTCCCCTCTCCGAGAGCAAACCAGAAAACACAACACCCGAAGGCGCTTAAACGAGGCGAAAAAGCACGATGGAAACTATTGGCACCGAAGTCCGCACCTTCTACTCGCTCCGCGAATTGCACGATTCTCTGAAAGAGGAAATCGACCAGTACAAAACAATGGCGGACGAATACAGCCAATGGCTAGGCTTGTTTCTAAGAGACTCCGAAGCCGCATTCAAAAACCAAGAGTGGTTCAAAAACCTTTCCGTGATGCAAAAAACGCTCAAAGCAGGTAACAAACCGCAAAGAAAGGAGAAAAAACCTGGAAAGAAAGGTGATTCCTCGCCAGACTGGATTCCTTACCGTGAAATCATGCTCTGTGCGAGCGAGCAGGGGCAGGCGGAGATTGTTTTTGAGGCGATCGAATCGATAAACGACAAGATTGCCCAACTGGAGAAGATTGGCAACACGGTTGACGAGTTGGAAAAATCCGGGCTGGGCAAGGACATAACTTTTGTCGCTTTCATTCGTGACGGGGTTCCGGAAAAACTCGTGTTACGGTACAAGGAAGGCAAAGAACTTGCTGAACGGTTCAAATTCATCGCAGAATTCTCTGTGTCAAAAACCACATAACTCGGCTAAACGGTTGTGCTGTACTCCAAAAAAGCCTTAGTGAACTTTTTCATTAGATCAAATGGCGAATCCACTGTGCAGTAATGCCGGAAATAGTTTTTCGCCGCTCGACTCTTCACCCCCACACCGATAAGCCCGAAGCCAGCGTGTTCTTTTTGCTCCAGAATCTGTGCTAGTTCGTTTTCAGCCTCAATATACCCCGAAGGGAAGAAGTCCGAGACGACGACTATGATTTTGGAAGATTCAATATGCTGCCGCAGCCTATCTGCAACGATGTTCAAACCATCTGGCAAATAAGTCAAGCCACTATGCGTGAGCCCGCCTATACGTGCACGGATACGGGTGGAATAGCCTTCGTCAAAATCCTTGATGACGTAGAACTTCTCGTTGAACGCAAACATGCCCCAAGCGGCACGGTTTAGGATGAGGTTCTTTGCTGTTTCGGCTAGGCAGAGGGCGATGCCTCGGACTTCGCCCGTGAAGAAGTTTAGGCTGTGGCTTGCGTCGATGATTATTGCCCATGCTTCTTCCCGCGATTGTAGTTCTTCTCGGACAAAGATGTCGGTGCGTTGGCTTTGGCTGGCGACTACTTGTATGGCTTCCTGCAAGTCAATCAGTCCGCTTTCGTGTTTGAAGTCTTCGCCGGTTATGTTTTTCAAAAGCCTCAGCTTTTCCAGAACCCTTCTGACTGGGCTGGAGAGAAACTGTTTAGATCGCAAATATTCCGTGTAGTCTTCCTTTGGAAACTCTATCGCCGAAAAACGGGTGCCAGCCAACAATTCCTTGTAGCCGTCTATTATTTTTTGTTCGCGGTTTTTCGTGGCTTCCCATACCGAAAACGCTTGAGCGGTTTCGCGTTCGAGGCTTTCGTCAGTGAACACGTCTGAACCAAGTTGGGTAAAGGCGAGTTTTAGGGTTTCTTCGAATTCTTCCTCTGTTGCCGCGATTGTGTTGCGGTAGGCAGAATTGCGGTCATAACTGTCAGCGTAGGGCAACGTGAGTGTTTCGGGCGGTCTGCCATATCCATACAGCCTCCAGTATATCTCGTCTGCCATCTCCAACTTTATTCGGTTTAGCTCAACATTTCTCTTCGCGTATTGTTCGGTGTTTTCTTTTTCTGCCAGTTGTCTTGAAGTGAGTTCTTCGATTTGGCGCAAGCAGGCAACGATGCCGTTTACGTCATTTTGCATCTCTTTCGGAACATCGCCACGGTATTTGCCCATGACATAGTTGGAGACAATGGCTGACATTACCCGAAGCGAATCTTCAAAAAGCACTTGGGCTGGTTTAAGGCGAAGATAAGCTATCGCGTTTGCAAGAGCGATGTCGGGCAGAAAGGGCGTCCATATGGTTTTTGCGTGTGCAGCTATAATGGCATCTTCTATTATGCTTGCGACGTACATGGCAAGGTTCTGGTTTTTGTCTTTTGCCCAGTTAACATAAGACTCGAAGCCGTCTGTGGCGACGTGCATGCTTAGGTGGAAGACTGAGGCTCTGAACAGTTGCCACAATATCCGTTTATGAAACTCGTTGCCCACGTCCAGTCGGAGTCCTTGAAATTCGACAATGCCTCTGCCTTTCCGTTTGGGTGCAGGTAGACAGATGACGTAGCCTTTGTCATCTTTACCCAGCAGAGGGAAAACCACGTCATCGCGGACGAGGATTTTCACGTCTTCATGTTTTTTCTTTGTGATTTGAAAAGAAGTCGCCCACGCAAAGTCAAAAAAATCCAAAACGTTAAGCCGCCTTCTCGCCTCTTTAGCCTTTTACGTTGAAGGCTGCTTTGACGATACGTTTGACGATGTCCTGAATTTCTGTATCGTCGCTGGTCGTGCCAACTATGGTTTCGACGGCTGCCGCAAGCGGTGTCATGCCATCGGCTATCAGCACGCCCCAGTTAATGAGGTCGCCCGGCGAAGGACCGTAGGGGAGGTCGCCGTTCTGGTATTGTCTTCGGAGTTCGGCGCCTACTTTGATGATTTTTTTGGCTGTGTCTTCGTCTATTTTGCATCGCTTCTGGACTAGAACCACTTCGTCGGGTGAGATTGTATCGCCTATGCTGAGGTAGTCGAAGTTTATCCAAACGGCCATGCGTCGTCTTAGGGCGGCGTTTAATGGTTTGGTGCCGACGAACTCGGCCGAGAACGGGTTCATAGAAACAATCAAATAACCCGTTGGATGTCGGCTGACGACTTCGTTGTCTTTCTCTGTCAGAACTACGTGCCCACGAGTGTCAAGAATGGGATTCAGCCTCGTGGCGATGTCTTGTTTCATCATGTTCGCCTCGTCGAGGTAAAGGATGCCGCCAATCTTGCACCATTGGATGATTTGACCGTCTATCCAGTTTTCCTTGCCCAGACCGACGTACCTGCCGAAAAGGTCGTAGCTGCTTGTTTGGAGTCCACAGTTGACTTCCCAGATTGGGAGCCCACAGATTTCTGCGACAATGTATACGATGTGGGTTTTTCCCGTTCCACTTGGACCTATGAGTGCGCATTGTTTGAAGTAGTAAAGCGAACGTATGATTCGTTCCACATAGTCATGCCCTCGGTCAACGTATTCAGGCGTGTTGCTGGGAATGAGGTTCTGGACGTTCTCTGGAAAAACATAGTCGCCTACAAGGTCGTATCGTTCCACGTTGTATTTCGTCTTCAGCGGCGAGATTTGGCGTTTTATTTGTTTGGCAAGTTGTATGTGGAATTTTGCGTCGTTGCGTTCGGTTTTTATCTGCAATTCTTTCATGAGGGCTACTTGACTCTTCTTCTTTTCGCCTTGGTGGCTGAAGCCCATTGTCACCGCTGGCTTGGTTTCTTCCTGGTTTTGAGTCAGATAGCCCACACTCCCTTGTTCTTTTGTCCTTGTAGTTCTATGTCGGAGTCGGAATTTAAATATTCTGTCTTACGATTCAATACCACAAAACTATGCAACAAAAAACGGGGTCATTTATACGACGCCATGTTCGTTGATGAAGGAGGTGTTGGGAAAATTTTATTAAGTGCACGGCGTGTGCTTAGACGTAGGATTTGGTGGCTCTGGAAGTTTTCATCCCGACGTTTAACAGCGAAAGGACATTGACAGACTGTCTAAAATCGGTTCAGGCAGCAATCCCCAACGCACAAATTTTGGTCATTGATAAACTCTCCACAGACAACACTTTGAAGATTGCACGAAAATTTGGCGCTCGCAGCGTCTCTAGGGACTCTAATTTAGGAGAGGTAAGAACCTTAATTTGTGAGAGGGCGGTTGGTCCTTGGTTTTTTATGGTTGATTCTGACGTGATTCTGGGCAAGGAATGGTTCAGTGAGATGATTAAGCATAAAGACGAACTCTCTAGAACAGACCCTCGCATCGGAGCATTATCAAGCAGCGTAAGTGACAAGCACACGGTCTTGGACGAGGACATCAAGAAAGCCCACGACATTTTCTTCAGGTGGAAAGAGAAAACATCCATAGTCGCAGACGCTCCGAAAAAGAACCCCAGAAGAATGCTCACTTGCGCGGTGCTTCTCTCAAAAGAAGCCTGCAAAGGTTTCAGTTCGACCGCGTTTTGTTTTGAGGACTACGAGCTACAAAAGCACATAGAGAAACAAGGCTACAGTACCTACATTGTCAAGGCAACCGCTTGGCACGACCTGCTCATATCAAAAGCGAACCTAAAAAAGAGAAGCCGATGTCAAGGAGCCGGAATGCGAATGCACGGAGAAACCTCATTTCTAAGACTATTGGCATCTGCCCTTTACGTTCCTCTCTTGAAAGCCCCGTTCGGCTGCAAGGGCTTCGTTTTTTCGATATATTGGAATTATCTTGTTGGGTGGGTCAAGTACAAGGAGTATGGGGGGCAGTCATGGAGTTAAGTCTGGACGTTGGCTGTGGGAAATACAAACGCGGAACTATCGGGATAGACTTGGACAAGAAAAGTGTTGCTGACGTAATCGGTGATGCTCACTATCTGCCGTTTCGGGAAAACAGTTTCGAGAGGGTGATGAGCATCACGGTTTTGGAGCATAGTCCAAACCCGCTTATTTTTCTTAAGGAACAGTTTCGGGTTCTGAAGCCAAGAGGCACGATTGAAGTGACCACCGACAATGCGCAGTTTTTTGCGTGGAGTGTCATGAATTTTGGGAGGGGCGGAGACCGTCATGACTCACTCGCAGAAGGGCACTGCATGATTTTCTACCCGCAAAACGTCGTGTTCCTCTTGCAGAAGGCTGGCTTCACAGTAAAGTCGAACAGGATGATTGCCAAGAAAACCAAACTGGACCCCATGGTGAAGTTGCTGGTCGCCTTGGGGCTTTGGAGAAAGGACTGCCAATTTTTCCGGTTCAAAACAACCGCCATCAAACCATAATGGAGCCTTTTGCAAAGACGCTTCTCTGTGAGAAGACACACACGCTCTCCTCTAGTCTAGTATCGTTTCTGCATAGCACAATAATGAGTCTCTATAATAACAGAATACACATTAGACGCAACATGAACCCCCCAGTTCAAAAGTGCTAAAGGTCTAAACATATTTGGATCATATAGTGAAGAGGTCCAGAGGCGTCGCACACGGCCTCAGACACGAAAACACACCCCGTGCGTCTCACGACGCTACGCACAAAACATGAGATTATTCAATAAGGGAAGTTTTGAATCACAAGTAGTCAACACCATAACGGAGAACCCACCGCTTGCCAACAGCCCAAATCAGCGACGTTTCAGTAACCGTCACCATCAACAGCATGAGCGCCATCAAACTCAACGAAAAACCTCTCCAAGGCGAAATCACCTTCGACGTAGGCGCCAAACTCGAAGAAAAAGAACGAAAAGCCAATCAAGCCACCATCGTTTTCATCCTGACTGTGGGCACGAAGCCCAACGTCGTCAAATTCGGCGTCGAAGGTACCGCTACACTGACAGGCAGAGACACAGAAATCGAAAAACTCCTCGAAATCGACCCCGAAACAAAAATCCCAAGAATCCTCGACAAAGTCTACCAGCATGTTTTCATGACGCTTTACCTCATCTCCACTGCCATGGGCACCCCATACCCGCCACCCGATTTGTTCTATTCCTCAAAACAAACCCCGCCGACAATAGAAATGTCCACAGCCACGCCACCTGAAGAAAGCGTGGCACCCGCACCAGAAAATCCACCAGAAAAAGAAGGCACAGGAAACCAGCCGTAAACACTAACATTATTCGGTTTCTGCGATAAACCTTAAACACGAGGGCTAAGTTGAACAAACATTAGTGCAGCAGATGTCGCTCAGAGAATACTTGCACGAAAAAGCCGAAGAATCAAGACACAACGAAACCATCGCCTACCTAATCATAACCATCGGCACAACATTCCTCATTGGGGGAGCACTCATCACCGTCACCACCACACAAAACCCCAACTGGTTCCTCTTCATCCCGTATCAGATAACCAGCCACCCCTACAGCCTCCTCGGCTTGTCTTACACGCTAATCGCCATCGTACTCCTATGCCTCGGCATCGCCCTCGCCGTCAAATACGCCCTCGAACGGGCATGGTACATGGAAGAAATGCGAAAAGCCCAAACACAAGAAGAAGAAAAAGTACGCCGCGGAAGAAGACGACTATAAAATGCCTTTGCAATCATCGCCCAAACAAAACAGCAGAAACATTCACAAACTCGAGAACAATGTATAAAGCCACGCTTATGGCACAAACAATAATCAAAGTTTTTGGCGACAAGGGCAAACTCAACCCAGCCGATTCCTTCTCCTTCTTCTGAATCTCGTACTCCTTGATTTCTTTGGTGGTAACCTCGATTTGGACAACAGCATTCTTGTTTTTTCCGATTTCGAGTTCCACAACGTACCTCTGCCCCTGCAACGCCACCTTCTTCGGCTTAACGCCACGCTTGTTTCCAAGGCTTTTTAGAAACGCAATCGCAATCGAGGTGACGTGCTCCGCGTTTGGCGATCTGTCCACTAGTTTTTCTTCGCTTGGCGGTCGCAAAATCTTTTTCGGCTGGGGTATCGCCATCGAGAGAATCACCTTTACTGACATGAATTCAAGCGAGAAGTAGCCATATAAGAAGGTGTGCGTATTTTTTTCGACCAACGAGTCAGATACCAATGCAAACCACAGCTATGGCAAAGATGAAACCCAACGTAATCCAGCTGCTGTCAAACATCGCGCTCTCGGCGTCACTGCTCTTCATCCCCAACCTCGCCAAAGAACACTTAGGCGCAAGCGACACACAAATCGGCTTGATAAGCGCCGTTTACGGAGTCGCAGTCTTTGCAGCATCTTACCTCTTTGGTCGCGCATCAGACGTTTACAACAGAAAATTCATAATACGCCTAGGACTCTTTGCATCTGCAATCTCATTCTTTCTCCAAGTCTTCGCAGACCCAACCTTTGTACTTCCCACGTGGCCGAACCCGTGGATGCTCGCCGTCGCCCGTGGGTTGGCTGGGTTCTCTCTTGGGATTTTTCCGCCGGCTCTTATGGCGTACGTTTACGAGTCTGAGAATGTTCTCGGAAAGTTTAGCTCCTTCGGCGCTTTAGGCTGGTCCATAGGCACGTTTGTGGCTGGGCTTTTGGCGTTTTACTGGAATGCTTTCGTGTTGGCTTCGCTTTGTTTTTGGTTGGCTTTCGTCATCAGCCTGACTATGGAAGAAATCACGAGTCCAAGGTTGAGTGTCCCGTTTTTTCCGAAAAGCGTCATCAAGAAAAACTGGCATGTTTACTTGTCCTTCTTTCTGCGCCACACGGGCGCCAACTGCATCTGGGTCATCTACCCGTTGTTCATCACAGAATCGCTGGGCGCGGAAAAGTTTTGGGTTGGCGTGATTTATGCGATTAACACGACGGGTCAGTTTGTTGTGATGCCTTTTCTCGACAGGTTCAAAGACAAAACTCTCATTTACGCTGGGCAGACGCTCTCTTTCCTAACCTTCCTTTCCTTCAGCGTTGCGCAAAGTTATTTGCAGCTCTTTCCATTGCAGGTTGTGCTAGCCTGTTCTTGGTCGTTTACTTACATGGGCTCCTTGCTCTATCTGATGCGACACAACGTCGAAAAAGCCACGAGTTCAGGAATCTTAAGCTCCATGCTGAGCTTGGCGATTGTCGGCGGTTCTCTCTTGGGCGGATTAGTCGCGCAGCTATTCGACTACCGAGCCACTATGTACGTTGCCGCGGCTTTCAGCATCGCCGGGCTCCTTATCTTCAGGTTAGGCACGGAGAAGAACACGGCATGAAGATGACGCAGGCACCAAACGGGGTCTTCCTAAGAATCACAGCCAAGCCAAGGTCAAGAACGTTTGAAATAAAGCCAGAAGCCGAAGCTCTCGTTGTGTATTGTCGGAACGTTCCCGAAAAGGGCAAGGTCAACAAGGAATTGACGAAAGAGCTTTCCAAACTGCTAAAACGACAAGTGATGATTGTCTCGGGTTTCGTCTCGAAAGAGAAAATAATCTTTGTAAAAGACGCTAAGACAGAGGAGCTCGAAGCCATGTTAAGAGGGTTTTAGGCTCATGGACCTGCGAACAGTGTTCATTGGTGTTCTTTTTGTGGTGGTCGTCGTCTTTTTTCTGTTAAGGCTAAGGCTTTTTGTTCGGTATTCGCGTGAGAAGAGGAGAGTGCAAGACGAGGTCGACTCGTTCTTGACCAACTTTAGCACTTCCCAGTTGACCGACTTTGGCGCGTTCGAGTTTCAGTTGGGCAGTTTCAGTCACGTCAGTCCTTTTCCGAGCAAAACAAGCGGAGAATGGAGGTACACGATTTATTTGGCGAAGCCCGAAGCCGAAGACGACGGTACGGTTGTCCACGAGATTGTTGAGTGCACGGTTGGAAGAGCGATTGAAAGGTTGCTTGAGCTGAAAAAGCCGCTTTACTTGCAGAGAAAGCACGAAGACAAGTTCTGGGTCAGCGGACAACAGCAAAAGTACCTTCTGGAACACGTGCTCGCAACCATCGCCGAATTCGACGACATACCAAAGGAAAAGCAAGAAGAACGCATCGCACCCGAAGATATCAGAAAATGGCGACTAAACAACAAATAACGCCAACCTAAACCTTACAGAGAACAACAATCTTCATCCTTATTCCGCTATGCAGAAAACCTACCTAGACTAGGGAGACGCGTGTGTGTTCTCTCAAAGAGCCCAAGGAGCCTAAAGAGAACAGAAAGAGGTCTAGTCATATTTGGATCATATAGTGAACGGGGTCTAGAGACGCGACGAGCAGCACTCACGACACAAAATCAGAGTCCGAAAAACAAGAACTAGGGCATGCCGGCAACAGCCGGTCCGAACACTTGCTTCACAAATTCAGCGATCAATCCTAATTGGCCGCCGTACCAGCCAACGATTAGGAAGCTTAGTCCCAACAGAAGCAGAAGGGAGCCGAGCACGCGTTTCTCAGCAATCTCCAAGCCACGCACATCCTGTTACAAACAAAACGCAACACGCATCACGTATTAAAGAATTACTGTGTCAAAGATGCCTCGAAAGCTTTGCTTTAATAGATTCCTTCGGAACGGCGCCCACAATCCTGTCAACCTCCAACCCGGCCTTCAAGACAACCAGCGTCGGGATTCCCACCACCCCAAACTGCGCTGGCGTTTCAGGGTTATCATCCACGTTCATCTTTCCAAACACCACTTTACCTGCATACTCCCGTGCCAATTCCTCCACCACGGGCGCAATCATCTTGCACGGACCGCACCAAGCAGCCCAAAAATCAACCACGACTAATGAGTTTTGCTTCACGAATTCCTCAAAAGTCGAATCTTCGACAACAACCGGCGCATCTTTCGCCTTCTTCCCGGCTTGTGCCATCAATTCCTGCATCTTCTTTGAACGAAGGATTTCCAGTTCTTTTTCTCCTTTTCCTGTCTGGAGATTCTTGTGCTGCATCATCATACACGCGTTCATAATCACCTTCAACCCTGCGTTTCTCGCTTTGACTGCCGCAGCTTCGTTCGTTATTCCCAACTGCATCCAAACCGCCTGCAACACGTTAAAACGCTTCTTCAACTCAATTGCCTGCTCCACAATAGGCGGCACATCCTCCGGAGGTCTAAAAATGTCCACGATCTCGATGGTTCTCTGCAAATTTTCTGGCATGTCAAGCAGGGATTTGAAGCATTTTTCTCCCAGAATCTCGTCGGCAAACGGGTTAACGGGAATCACGTGGTAACCTTGACTTTTCAAATACTCCGCGACACGGTAACTGTCCTTCTGCGGGTCCTTCGAGACTCCAACAATGGCCACGATTTTGCACTGTTCCAGAATTGAACGAATCACGTCCGTTTCCATAACTTCTATCTCCTTTTGGAAGTAGAAAGAAAATGATGCCCAATTATTTAAACCCATACCGAAAAACCTCATTCAACGCCGAGCAGGCGCCACACCTGACGCATCCCGCTCGATTCTTCAACGGGCTCACACCATACTTCCGCAGAGTTTCACGAACACCCCCATAAAGCCTCAACATTCTTTCTGGGTTTGGCGGATGGGCATCCTCAAGCGCAGTTCCAACAATCGGGCGCAAAGGCAACAAATACGGCACCACACCCAGCCCTGCTAATCGTTCAGCACCTTCCAAAATACTCGCATCAGATTCGCCCAAACCAGCAATCAAGAAAGAACTAACTTGCCCGTCGCCGAAAAGTTCTACACAATACTTCCATGCATCAAGATAAACATCCAAACTTTCCTTCATGGGACAAATCTTCGAACGAACCTTGTCATCAAAACATTCCACGTGAATACCAACCGTGTCAACACCAACCGCATGAAGCAAATCAAGGTGGGCTTTGTCTTTGGGTGGTTCCAGTTGAACATGCATAGGCAAGGCTACACGCTTCTTAATCGCCCTCGTGGCTTCTGCCAACAAAGCCGCGCCTTTGTCTGATGCTGGCGGGGTGCCGATCGTCAGTGTTACGTGTTTCACAACGCCTTCTCTAGCTGCTTCTTCTGCAACCTCGCTCAGCTCTTGGGGATTCTTACTTTCTAAACGCCCGGTTTTTTCCAACTCAACCCCGCAGAACTTGCACTGCATCCCTTGACGCCAGTGTACGCATTTTGAGTAGACTGTTGAAGCCAAACAGTCTTTCCCATGCAAGATAGCAAATTTTCGCATAGGTGTGCCCTTGGAGGTTTGTTTTTCGTAAAAACGAGGATTCGGAACAAGTTTTACATCTGCATAATGTTCACCATTTCTTCTTACCACCCATTCGCCATCTTTGTACACAAGGGTGAAAGGAGACTCTTCAACAAACTTTCCCTGAAGAGGTATCTCAACGCATGTTCCGTCTTTCAAGAGAAAGAATCTCCCGCCAGCAGGACCCGCGCCTGTTTTGCGTCCTTTATCCGAGAATTGTTCGGTGCGAGCTCCTAGGCAAAGGAGTTCAGTTTTTATTTTCACTGGGCTAAACTTGTTTTTCATAAGTTTGCACCAGCATTCCTTCGCTTTGTTCATAGGGATTTCCAGCTTCGCGGAACTCCATTTTTTCCATGATTTTTTTGCTTGCTGTTTGGTTGAGGAGGATGTTTACGTAGACTTTTTTGCATTTGTGTGTTTTCGCATAGTTGATAAAATGTTCATACATGATGGTTGCTAATCCTTGCTTCCGAAAGTTTGGATGCACCGACTGATGCTCACCCAGCAAGCCTTCGCCTGTGGTTAGGGCTTTGTAAACACCCGCGAGTTGGCGGCGAATTCTTATGCCGAAAAAACGGTAACCATCCTTCATCTCCTTCAAAATTTGGGCTTCACTTAACGCTCTTGATTTTCTCCATTCTTCGGGGTATTCCTCGGCATTTTCTAACCAAACCTTGCGAAATAAGAGTGAGATTTCAGGGGCGTCGGTTTCCGTCAATACTTCCACTTTCAGTTGCAACAACGTCTTCAAGGTCGCCCACGCATTCTTTCGACGCTTTTTCTTCCGAATATGGAGCGTTTATTCAAGTCCATGAAAATCTTTGTGCTGCCTTGATAGGCGATGTGAATCTTGGGCGTCTGCAAAATTTTCCCAATTACGCCTACGGTGAACCCGCCTTTTCTAAGCCGATTCGCGCATTCTTCTGTTCTGTCCGTGGCAAAAATGAAGCCCAGCGCGGGGTAAGTCGTCAACCAATCTTCCATGCTAATGTCTTCTTCTGGCTTGGGTATGTTTTCCAAATTTACCGTCGCGCCCACTTTGCTGGACTCGCACAACATGGCGACCGTGCCAATTATGCCGGGACCACTAATGTCCCTTGAAGCGTTCGCGAACCCGTTTTCTGCAACGTCAATCACGGCGTTTAAGCGTTTAAGAACGTTGTTGCTTGATTTTGACCTCACAGAGTCGAAAACTTTGACCCAACCCTTCAAACCCGCCTCGCCGTCTAAATCGATTGCAACTACAAGGTCGTCATCGGCTTTTGCAGTCGTGCTTGGGAGGAATCGTGTTTCCGCAACACCGACAACTGTAGCGTCTATGCTGTTGAATGACGTGTCTGGATGAGTGTGACCCTTCAAGAATTTTAGGCGGTACTTTTCCAAGCCATGCTTAATTCCTCTCACCATCCTTTGAAGCGTTTCCACAGAATTCGAGGAAACAACACAAGCATACCCCAAAGGACGCCCGCCTTTAGCAACAACATCATTAACATTGACCACTACGGAGTAAAACCCAGCAAGCCACGGGTCATCATTCACGAGTTCTTCCACGATGCCGTCGGTTGAAACAACGATTCGAGCGTCCTTAACCTCGAGCAACCCGGCGTCGTCAAAGGAATTTTCTTTGAGGATTGGGAAGAAATTGTGAAGAACAGATTTCCGCTTAATGCCCTTGAACTCTTTGAGCACTTTCAATATATGCGTTAGTGACTGTTGCGAGGCTTTGTTACTCAAGGAACCACCTGAACCAGTCGATGAGCGAAGATTTATAACTTTTCTGACACATTCTAGTTTCAAAGTGGTTCGTTATGGGTTCGCAAAAAAGTGAAAGAAGCGTCGCATTCACAATTCGTTTGCCAAAAAGATGCGTGGAAATAATCGACCAACTCATAAATGCGGGGGTTTACTCCAGCCGAGGCGAATGCATCCGAGACATCGTAAGGTCTGCGCTTAGAGAGGGGTTCCACAAAAAAATGTTGCCCGAACAAACGGCAAACGAGAAAAACTTCCCCTAAAAAAAGGGTCACCCAACATAAAGCTTATTACAACACGTCATCCTCAACTAAAGCCGTGAAGTAGAAATGGAGATTTTGTTGTGGATTTTGGCGTCCACGTTCGTTGTTAGTTTGGTCTCTTTTATCGGCGTGTTTTTTCTTGCTTTGAACGAGAAAATCTTCAAAAAACTACTGCTCGTGCTCGTAAGCTTTGCATCAGGAACCCTGCTTGGCAGCGCGTTTTTCCACCTTATTCCCGAATCGTTAAACCCCTTCGATGAAAACGCATTCTTAGCCATAGTGCTGGGAATAACGGTTTTCTTTCTGCTGGAGAAGTTTTTGTGGCGACACTGCCACGAAAGAGAATGCCCCGTGCACCCGTTTGCGTACCTGAATATTGTCGGCGACGGCGTACACAACCTCATCGACGGCATGGTAATCGCAGCGAGTTTTCTCGTAAACATTTCCATAGGCATAATCACGACACTCGCTGTGGTTGCGCACGAGATTCCCCAAGAAATCGGCGACTTTGGCTTGCTCATTTTTGGAGGCTTTACCCGAAAAAAAGCATTATTCTACAACTTCGTGAGCGCCCTGATTGCCTTACTAGGCGCCGTGGTCACTTACTTTTCTTTCACCTACATCCCAAACATATCATATCTCCTGGCATTCGCAGCCGGCGGCTTCATCTACATCGCCACCACAGATTTAATCCCAGAACTTCACAAGGAAAGAGGATTAGCGAATTCTGCTCTTCAATTCCTTCTGCTCTTGGTTGGGTTGGGGCTCATGTTTTTCTTTAAAGATTAGAACATGGCTTCACGTCTTGGAGCGCGACATTTCCTTCATGCAAGTTTTTAATTTTTCGTAAGCTTCTTCTGCGTTGGAGATGTCTGCTACGACTTTTTCGAAGGGGCACACGTCGGTTTTTCGTTGATTCAAGACGTTAGGCACAAGATTTCCAAATTCCAGGGTCACTCTGTTTTCTTCCAGCACTTCTCTTCCACCCTTGCTGAGAACCACCGCATAAACCGCTCGAACGCCACAGTAAACGCAAAGCAAAGCCGCAGCACGTCCAACAACCTTGTCAGCAACAAAACAACCATGCAAACTCTTTCTACCAAACTTTTCGATAGCCTCGAGAAAACCACTTATGCCCTGCAGCTTCGTTTCAAAAACTACCGAACCGTTCTTCGTAATAACCAAACTAAAGCCTTTTTCCCGCAATCGACGTTTTGCAGCTTCCAAATCATTCATACGATAATCACTTGATTAAGAGAAAATGATCGAACAGAAAAATCTTACCCAATTTTCACAGAGAACAAATCCGTTTCAGGCATAGACGCAATACACGACGCTATTCTGCAAACCTCCTCCTCCGAAGCATTCTTGACAACCACTTGTTCTTCCAGCATAGCCAAAACTGTAGGTTGCGGAGCAACGGTTATTTTGCGTCCTCTTCTTGCGTCCTCAAAACACGCCTCAATCTTATCCGCGTCTTTCAGTTGCAGCTTTTGGTTTCCTATGGTGCATTTTGTGCAGATTTGAACTCCATCGACAACACAGGAGTATGGCACCCTTAACGGCAAGCTCAAAAAGACGCGTAACGAATTCGTTCGCTTAGACGAGCCAAGCCTTTTCAGGCCAATCTGCCCCATTCTTGCGCCCATTACCAGGAAAGGCCCGAGATGTCCATGAAATTCTTCTGCCCTTTTTAACAGAGATTTTGTTGCGGCGTTCATTTTTTGTCTAGCCAACGTAGCTCTTTCTCCCTCACACCAAGACAATGGCGATAGCGATTTTGATGAAAAAGGTGTTGCGCCGTGATAAAAGTTTTGTTGAATCTCAAAATCTGCCAATGGACGGCAAGCGTGAATGAAGAATAGTGTGTTCCGTGTGGCTTTAGTAGCCTAGAACTTCTAACGAGTAGATGTTGATGTCTTCTCGTTCCAGTTGAGCGTGAAGGAAGCTTCTAATAGTTTCTTCATCTATGTATGCTTCTCCATTGGCATCTGTTTGGATTGGCATTTTTGTGTGCTTCAACGCATCGTCTTTTGCAAAGTCTAAAAAAACATACTGCGTGTTCTTGGCTGCGAAGATGAGTCTTAAGCCTATGGGCGGTTTGGAAAGCGGTGCTCTCTGGATAGTGTACGCAATGCCAGAAGGTCTTAAGGTGATGGCTAATTGTCTAAATTCATTCCACGTTTTTACGTGAACTGTTCTTGCGGCATCGCTCAAATTTGTCCCAAAAATAGAGATTAAGAAGTCAGCATATACATTTTTTCTAGGGCGTTTTTTGCCTTTTTTGCAACAGGTGGTGGCACAGTTATTCGTGTTTGTTCGGTTTTTAGGGCAAGATAGATTCGTTCGAGAGTGTTGAGTTTCATGTTTGGGCAGACTCCGCCCTCGTAGGCTGAATAGAACTCTTTCGCTGGGTTTTCCTTTTTGAGCCTGTGAAGCAGCCCTGTTTCGGTGGCGACGATGAACTTGTTGCAGGAAGCGTTCCTTGCGTATTTGCACATTTGCGAGGTGCTTCCGACGAAGTCGGCGATTTCTTGCACGTCTGGGCTGCATTCGGGATGCGCCATAATTATGGCACCTGCGTGCTCTTGCTTACGCAGGAGGGCGTCTTCTTTCATGAAAAGCAGGTGCGTGGGGCAAAATCCGCCCGGGGGGATTGGGATTATTTTTTTGCCGGTTTTTTGTTGGACGTACCATGCTAGGTTGGTGTCTGGTCCGAAGAGTACGGTGTCGGCGTCGATGGTTTTTATGACTTCTACGGCGTTTGCTGAGGTGCAGCATACTTCGCATTCTGTTTTTGCTTCGGCTAGCGTGTTTACGTAGAGCACGAGGGGGAGTTTTGGGTATTTTTTCTTCCACATCTTTACTTGGGCTAGTGGAAGCATTTGTGCCATTGGGCATCGGGCGCCGCTGCTGGGTAGGAGCACTTTTTTCTCGGGGTTGAGGATGGCGGCGGATTCTGCCATGAAGTCTACGGCGGAGAATACGAGGATTTTTGCGTTTTTTTCTTCCGTTGCTTGTCGGCTTAGTTCGATGCTGTCGCCTATGTAGTCGGCGATGTCTTGGACTTCGGGTCTTTGGTAATTGTGTGCTAGGATTACGGCGTTTTTTTCTTTTTTTAGTTGGTCTATCTTTTCGATCAGATCCATGTAGTGTGCGCCTTCGGTATGGGAAGTTTTCTAACATTTGCGAAGTTTATATCTTTATCGAAAAACTGTGGGATTTGGAATCTGTATTTTCGGTGAGCAAACCACATATATTCAGTGAAATTACTGTTGTGAATTGGTGATGGAATTTGGAGCAAGAGACGTATACGGAGGCGGAATTGGTTACTCAAACGCTTAATTCGCAGGCTGATTCTGAGGCTAAGATGGTGGAGTTCGTCAAGAGGCACAGGTTTTCGGCGCTTGTTGATGGGGTTTGTATGGGGATTGGTTTTGTCTTTCTCATCTTGGGGTTTGCGATGCCGATGTTGATGTCGCAGCAGCTTATTCCGGGCTTGTTTCTGATCATTGGCGCGATTTTGTGTATTGCTGCTGGGGCGATTCTTGAGGTTTATCAGTGGGCAAAGCTTGGTTAGTTTTCTTGCTTAGTGTGGCTGCTCGTCGCGTCTCTAGACCTCGTTCACTGTATGATCCACATGTGTTTTGACCTTTTTTTGTTACTTTTTGGGCTCCTTGGGCTCTTTGAGAGAACACACACGCGTCTCCCTAGTCTAGGTAGGTTTTTTGCATAGGACTATGATGAGATGGGCTTGCTTCTGTGGGAACACACACGCCTACCCTCTAGGGGTCTTCTATATGCTGCAAATATGTTTGGGCTTTTTTGGCACGTTTTGTGCTATGGTTGTACGTCGCCATGGATGGATTATTCTGTGTTGTTCTTGTTCTGTCCCTCCTTTAACGCTTTGGCTAATAGTATGCGTACGAGTTCGGTGTTGTTCACGATGCCCCGCTCCTCCTTCAAAACCAAAAAACGCTCAGCCAAAACACCCTCCAAACAAACACGAACACAAACCCTAACCAAACAAACGTCTCCATTAATTATGTACACTTTGCAACAAACAAAATAACACAGTATTGCTGTAGAGTGTGATATTGCTCCATTACAACCCGTTGCTTGAGCATTTTTTATATCAGACCTCATTAAAGGTATGTTACAATAGAGGTTGATGGGGTGGTCATGCAGAAATGAAGGTTCAATCTGTGCTGAGGCTTGTATGCTTTGTGTTGTCTCTCTTAATGGTTTTTCTTATCCCTTCGATAGGATACACTTCTTCCGTCTCGTTTGGAGGAGTGTCTTTGACAGCTTTAGGGAGAACGGAATTAGTTAATCCTTCCCTTTATGTTATTGCTGCAACTAACAAAAGTCTAATGATAACTCTAAACTCTCAATTTCGCGTAAAAGGCAACCAGACTATAATTATGACCCACTTTTTCAAAGGTGAATCACTTGCTACGCTTATGAGCAACGCTACAATCGATGTCACCCTTCTGTGGTACTACGCTCCAGGAGGAGGTGTAAATTACGAATGGGTCAGTACAGGCTTCTGGAGGCTCTTGGTAGTTCCTAACAATACTACAGGTGAAGTTCTTTATCGGATCGATCTTAGAGAAATCGCCAATAATGTTTTTAATTATTATTCATCTAAGGTCAGCAACCTCACTGTTGAAGATGTGGGGTTTGGGGGCATATTTTCTATCTATACGCAGTTTTCAAATTCGACAGGAGCAATTTCCAACACCGGCTATCTTAGATTCCCGTTATACCTTGATGGAAATATGAGTTCCCTGTCACTCGATTTCACTATTCCCGAAGAATATGAGATGATAACCGCAAAATTTGGAACAGACGATATGACTAAAATCTTTCCCAATCGAGTTACAACCTCTTTTACAGTGACTAAAAATCAGACGAAAACTTCAGAAGTATATATGGAATGGAAAATACCCGTCCCACCGCCGCCTCCACCTTGGTATGATGTGCCACCGTGGAGATGGGTGATACCCGGACTTATAGGCATAGGTCTAACAATTGTAGTAAGAGATATTTTTCCACGATTATGGAAGCGTTATAAAGGAAAACTAGCGAGCCCAGCAACTATGGTATAAGTTCGCAATGTCTTAAATGAAAAATTGGATTACGAGGAATCTCTCTAAGCATGAGATTTTTTCATCTCTGTGCATTAGGAAAATTTTAAAAAGATTTACGCTAATTCTTAGGTATGGTTCTTGAAAGCGTTTTAACAGCAGTCATCACGGTAATAATTGGAGTTGCAGTATACTCCTTCAGTCAAATGGTCTTAAAATTCGTAATTGAACCAATTCATGAACAAGATGAAATAAGAGGAGAAATTGCAGATTCATTGACTTACTATGCCAACATATATGGTAATCCTGGTATGGGAACGCCTCAACACATATCAGCAGCAGATAAATTTCGGCAACAAGCTTCTCAATTATTATCCAAAACGCGGCTAATCAGAAAATATGGATTTTTCTCTTGGATAGGACTGATACCAAATATGCAGAATGTTATGAAAGCACATGCAAACCTCATAGGAATATCAAATAGTGTAAATACAAAAGGGTCTGCTACGCAGAATGTCAAATGGGCTGATGAAATTCGGAAATTTCTGAGCCTGTAATAACGATCCTTAAGAAAATAAGGATTGTGCTGGAGATTTTTCCGTTAGGAGACTGCTTAAGGTTCTATATGATGCCAATAACTTCGTTTGGATCAACCGCGACATTTCTCCGATTTGAGGAACCCTTTATTATTGGTAGGTGAAAGTAGGGTAAGGCATATTCTTAAGTGAGAATGGCGAATTTATCTTGCAAAAAGATGTGGTCGCTGTTGATTGTGAAAATGCTCACCCTAGGTGCATTAGACACGAACTGTTACGTGGTCTGGTGTGAAGAAACCAAAGAAGCCATAGTAATCGACCCTGCTTTCTCTACTGAAAACGAGGGCAAGAAAACCGTGCTCCACCTCATAGACGCATACGGCTTAACAGTCAAGTACATAGTCAACACGCACGGACACGCTGACCACACCAGCGGAAACGGCATCGTAAAAAAAGCCACAGGCGCCCCGATAGTAATCCACGAACTCGACGCACCACTCCTAGGCAAAAGCGACGACTGGGCAAGCATGTACGGAGTTCAACTAATCTCCCCGCCCGCCGACAAAACCGTCCGCGAAGGCGACGCAATACGCTTCGGCAAACAACTACTCCGCGTAATCCACACGCCCGGACATAGTGAAGGCAGTGTCTCCTTAGTAGGCAACGACTGCGTCTTCACCGGCGACACACTGTGGAACGGCACAATCGGACGCACAGACTTTCCCGGCGGCTCATACAAACAAATAATCAAATCCATCAAACAAAAACTCATCACCCTCCCTGACCACTTCACCGTCTATCCCGGGCATGGTCCCGCAACCACAATCGGACAAGAAAAAAGAACCAACCCCTTCATACTATCACCAGAATTATATGCACCAGAGGACGAAGAGTAACCAAACAGAGAAGGCGAAACAAGCATGGAGATTAGGGAGGCAACCCAAGACGACAACGAGGCACTACTGGAACTGCAGAAAAAGTGCCCCATGGGCGTAGACTTTGTCGTCTCAGTCGACAGCTCACCTGACTACTTCGCCCGCTCAAAACCCTTCCAAGACCCACACGTATTCGTAGCCGTCGAAAACCAACAAATCATCGGCTCAATTGCATGCGCTATACAAAACACACTAATCCAAGAAAAACCTGCCAAAACAGCTTACCTGTACGGAATGATGGTCGACCCAGCAAAAAGAAGAGCAGGAATAGCGAGCCAACTGGAAAAACACGCCGAAGACTACGCCAAAAAACAAAAAGCCGACCTATGCCACCTGCTCGTCGTCGAAGAAAACGTGCCCTCGATGCAGCTTTTCCAGAAAATGGGGTTCCAACCAGTAAGAGACTGCACCCTGATTCTACTTCAAGTCTACAAAAACCAAAAATTACAAAACGAAAACAGCATTAGAACCATGCGCAAAACAGACATCGACAACGTGGTCTCCCTGATAAACGACACCTACCGCGACTACGACTTCTACAAACCCTTCGACAAAGAAAGCCTCCAAGAACACATCAAAAGATTCCCTTACTTCAACCAAGACGACATCTACGTAATCCGAACAGAAAACAACACCATCAAAGCCTGCCTAGGCCACTGGGACCGCACCAAAACAATGCGAGACCGCGTTCAAAAAATGAACCGACGACTCAGAACCATCTCCCTCATGACCAGACTCCTAAGCGTATTCACAAGCATGCCCCGAATCCCAAAACTCGGCGAAACAATAAAGCAGTGGCACCTGTTCCCCGTCGCCTGCAAAGACGCCTCAGCGCTGGAAGAACTGGTCAAACACGTGAACAACGTTGCCCTGAAAAACGGTGTCTCCATGCTTGCGGTCACGTTAGACCCACAGAACGCCCTCCTTGACATACTGTCCAAGTTCAGACACGTCAAAGTAAAACTGCACTACTACATCAAACCCCTCAAAAACACAGAGCTGAATGTCCTTAGAGAAAGAAAACTCTACATCGACCCAGCCGACGCCTAATCTCTCTACAAGGTATCCTCAAAAAAATCCTCGTGCTCAGCCAGACGTAATTCGTCCACTGCGGATTCGTCTTCCTCGCAGAGTTCGACACGCTTCAAACCCTTAACAATCGCCACGGGTATGGCTTCATTTCCCTGCCCCATCAGCAGTTCTGCCGCACAAGCCAACTCATCCACCACCGCCACGTTCTTCACCTGCAAAACATAACCAAACAAGTCCCTCTCCCCCCGGTAATCTCTGAACACTTTGACGCCAGCCACGCCAATCGCAAATTCCGTCTGTCCTCGTCTGAAGGGGCGACTGTAAGTGTCACAGATTACCACGCCCACATTCTTCCCAGTCAACCGCATAATCTCACGTCGTATTCTTCTAGCCGACTCGTCCGGATCCTCGGGCAAAAGCGAATACAAGTCACTCTCAGCAGACACGTTAGACTTGTCAATCCCCGCATTAAGACACACCCAACCCCGCTTGTCCTCGACCACGAGAAAACCCGGCACCGCCTTCACAATCTTCTTCGTCTCCCTAAGCACAAGCTCAACAAACCTCGCATCCTTACCCGTCACCGCAGCAACTTCCTTCGCCCTCTCCGACGGCACCACATCCCGCAGACGCACTAGTCTTCCTTCGGCTTTTGAAACGATTTTCTGGGAAACCAAGATGATGTCGCCGTCCTCGATAGTTGTGGCATTCTTTTTCGCGGTTTCAACGATGATTCTTGCCAGATTGTCTCCTGGTTTTACGAGCGGAAACTCTTCCAACCCAACAACCGTGAACGACTGCAACGTTTTTAACGCTCCACCTTTTTCGCTGAACCATACATACGCCTTCTCATATTAAAACAAAATCCCAACTAAGCAAACTAGGTGAAGTTTTGAAAAAAATAAGGAATTTTTTAGATTATGCAGCCACGACCGAGGTTCGGGCGAACTTGTCCGTGTATTTCTGCGTCGGGTCACCCGTCAGGGCCAACGCAATAAGGATGTCCAACAGGAGCAGCACCCAGTAAATCTTCGTCACGTTCCTCAAGAACGCCAAATCCAACGTCGGCCTCTTGCCGTCCGCAGTAACGACCTTGAGCGCCATTATCCTCTTGCCAATCGTGTAACCATAGAAGTATTCCATGATCGCCGAGTACAAGAGCCAGAAGATTCCCGAGAGAAACGGAAACGCAAACACGTTCGTCCACCACAAGAAACCCAAAGAAACAATCGCGACAATCGCGACCAGAATCCACGTTGCGACGGCTAGGATTACGGCGTCGATGATGAAAGCGACGAACCTGCGAATCCAGTAGTCTTGAAGCGTGCGGCTGTAGTAGATTTGCCTAAACCCCGTTTGAGGTGGTTCAGATGTCATTACAGGTCACGCCTCTTGATTTATAGCGGTATTAGTATAATTAATTTCTGTTCGATACAAAGCAGAAAAGTCAAAAAGAGAAAGAAAATGGACCTAGCCCTTTACCACTGCAAGCGGCACAAGCCTAACCACTCTCGTTGCGATTCCAAGCTTGTCGCTTACTTCAGCCACTTTGTCCACGTCCTTGTACGCCGGGTCGGCCTCCTCAGCCAAAACCACTTGACTCGCCGCTCTAATGACCATGCCACGGTTTTCTAGGGCTTTCTTGATTTCGCCTCCCCAGAACTGACGTTTGGCTGCGGCTCGGCTGAGCATTCTGCCTGCTCCGTGAGCGGTTGAGCCGAACGAGACCTCCATTGCTTTCGCGGTGCCTACGAGTAACCACGAGCTTGTGCCCATGCTTCCGGGGATTATGACAGGCTGTCCTACGGGACGGTAGTCGGCTGGGACGGCTTCGTGGTTCGGTGGGAAAGCTCGGGTTGCGCCTTTCCGGTGAATCCAGACTTTTTTGGTTTCGCCGTCTATTTTGTGTTCTTCGATTTTTGCTATGTTGTGGGCTACGTCGTAGACGAGTTTTAAGCCGAACGTTTCTGCAGGTTTCTTGAAAACTTGGTTAAAACTTTGTCTTACCCAGTGGGTGATTGCCTGGCGGTTGGCGAAGGCGTAGTTCACTGCGCACGCCATGGCTTGATAATAATCTTGTGCTTCGTTGCTGGTTCCGGGTGCACAGGCGAGTTCGCGGTCGGGCAGCTCGATCTTGTACTTGTGCACGGCACGTTCCATTACGCGCAGGTAATCGGAGCAGATTTGGTGACCGAAGCCCCGTGAGCCACAGTGAATCGCGACTGTAACTTGGCCTTCGTGTGTGACGCCGAAGACTTTTGCGATTGTTGGGTCGAAGATTTTGTCGACTTTTTGGATTTCGAGGAAGTGGTTTCCCGAGCCCAGAGTGCCGATTTGTGTTATGCCTCGGTTTTTGGCTGTTGAGGAGACTTTGTTCGGGTCGGCGTCTTTCATGCATCCTCCTTCTTCACAATGTTCTATGTCTTCTTTCCACCCCAGCCCTTCGTGTTCAACTATCCAAGGGACTCCTTCCCGAGAAACATCGTCAAGCTCCCCAGAACTCACATGAAAATCCTTACGTCGACTGCCCAAGCCACAAGGAACATTATTGAATATAGCCGTTGCCAAATCAGCAAGCTTCGGACGAATATCGCCTTCGGACATGTTAGTGGTTAACAAGCGTACGCCACAGTTAATGTCGTATCCCACGCCTCCGGGACTGACAACGCCGTTTTCATAGTCTGTCGCAGCAACACCGCCAATGGGAAAACCATAGCCCTCGTGCCCGTCTGGAAGAGTTATGGAATACTTGTAAATGCCCGGCAAGAACGCAACGTTCGCACACTGGTCCAAGGTTCTGTCAGTCCGCATTTTTTCAAGCAACTCAGCATCGGCTAAGACCAAGCCCGGGACACGCATGCCCTGTTTGTATTTCTGTGGGATTCGCCACATGAACTCGGTTAGCTTTTCAAGCGGCACCTTAGGCACAGGCCCACGGAACCCTCTTTCTTCGCCCATGAACACTCACTAAACCTATGAAAGAACACTGATTAGATATAAAGAATTTTGATTATTTTTGTTGTTTCTGGAAGTATTCCATGAAGCCTTGAATGTTTTGTTTGACGATTCCGCGGCTTATGATGGGGTGTGTTCGGATGTAGTCGGCTGCGGTTTTGACTGCGGGGTCGTTTTCGTTTACGTGCTGGGTTATTTTTTCGAGTGATTCGCCCCTTTTGACGCCGTCGGCTACCATATCAGCCCAACGCATCAGCTGGTCAGCGTACCTTTCCAGTTTTTCAACAGCGTTTTCCGCAGGACCAAAATGTGTGTAGCAGAGGTGTTTCGGGTTTTTTCGGACAAGTTTGTCTATCGAAGCCAGAGTTGCTTCCAGATGGAACGGCGGCGGAGTCGTGGGTATGATGACGTCGAACTGGTTAAGGTAGATGCCTCCAGCGTCGCCGGGAAAGATGGTTTCGCTGCTTTTTTCCATGTAGCTGAAATGATGCGAGGCGTGTCCGAGGGTTTCTATGACTTCTAACTCGATACCTCTACCAAGATTTATGGTCATAGCGTTGCTTGCGTTGACTATTCGTTCTCTGGGCACTGGCTCGGGCTTGCCGTACATTTCTGCGACTCCGCCCAAAACCTTCAACGATTGCACCCAAAGTTCTTCTGGACTCGCTATGTGAGATGCGCCGCGCGGGTGGACGACGAGTTTGGCGTTGGGCAGATGCTTCATGAGTGCACCAGCTCCGCCTGCGTGGTCGATGTGGATATGGGAAACCGCTATGTATTGCACGTCTTCGTTGTTTATTCCGATTTGCTTCAAGCCTTTAAGCAGATTAGGCACGGTCGAGGCGGGTCCGGTTTCGATTATGGCGTTTTTTTCGCCGTGAATCACGTAGGAAGCTATGGAGTTTTCAAAGTTGGCAGGTTCGAGGTCGACGAGGTGAAGATGATCGTTGATTTTTTGGACTCTCATGTAGTTTTCACTTTGGCAATGTAAACGTTAAATGTCCAAGATAAATTTGACAGTAACTTTGCCGGGTTTTTTGTCTATTTCCATGCGGTGGTAGGTTACGGCTTTGATGCCGACTTTTTGCGGGTGTTTTTCGGGGTTGTATGGTTCGCCCCAGATTTTTGCCTTTAACTTGAAGCCGTCTCGTGCTTGTTCTATCTTAGAAATCTTGAATTTTGAGTACAGGTTGCCTTTTGTTTCGAAGTTGATTAGAAGGTTTTCTAGCCACGTGTAAAGTAGTGCTTGCTCGTCGGTTGCTTCAGCTTCAACAGTGTCTTCCACTGTGTGCGCGATTTTGCTGGTGTCGGTCATGACTTCGAAAAAAGCAACAGCGGCGTTTTCGAACGCTTCTTCCAAAGTCTTCCCGTAGGCGACTATGTAAACGTCAGCCGTGTGCTCCAGAAACTCGAACCGCTCGTCAGACTTCAAACCTATTCTCTCCGCTTTGGAAGACAACAATAACCAATAAATCCCAATAAGCAAATATTAAACTCTCGCTCTGAAAGGTGACATTCAAAAATGGAAACATGGGACCTAATAATCATCGGCGCCGGCGCCGGAGGCTTAACAGCCGGAATTTACGGGGCAAGAAGCGGACTAAAAGCAATCATTCTCGAAAAACAGATGCCCGGAGGCGCTACAATCGAGTCGCCCGCGATTGAAAATTACCCGGGCTTCCCTAGCATTCACGGGCAGGAGCTTATTGACAAGATGGTTACACATGCGACGAAGTTTGGCGTGAAGATTAATCAGTTAGAAGCCGTTGATGCGCTTGAGTTTAGTGGAGAAAAGAGAATCGTCAAAACAGGCAGAACCACCTACGAAGCCCCAGCCATCATCATAACCACTGGCACCCATCACAGAGAACTCGGCGTGCCCGGCGAAAAAGAATTCAGCGGAAGAGGTGTAAGCTATTGTGCGCTCTGCGACGGTGCTTTTTTCAAAGGCAAAACGGTCATGGTTGTCGGGGGCGGTAATTCCGCGGCGACTTCGGCTCAGATTCTTGCAAACCTTGCCTCTAACGTGAAACTGGTGCACCGCAGAGATCAGCTTCGGGCGGAGGAGATTATTCTGGAGGATTTGCGTCAGCGAGGGGTTGAGTTTCTGTTGAACACTGTGGTGAAGGAGATCAGGGGTGACACGGTCGTCAAGAGCGCCGTGGTTTCTGACAACAAGACTGGGGAGACAAAGGAAGTCGAAGTTAACGGCGTCTTCGTCCAAGTTGGCGAAGTACCCAACAGCGAATTCGCCAAGAACGCTGGCGTCAAAGTCGACGAAGAAGGCTACATAATCGTGGATTCGATGCAGAGAACCAACGTTCCCGGCGTTTACGCAGCCGGAGATGTGACCGTAAATCCCGTCAAACAAATCGGCACAGCAGTTGGACAAGCCATCGTAGCTGCAACGGACGCGTTTGGCTACATCCGACGCCCATACTACTACAAAGGCTAAACCTGTTTCTTCATCAAATACTCATGAATTGCCCGTGCGGCTCGTTTTCCGGCGCCCATGGCGCTGATGACTGTTGCTTCGCCCGTGACTATGTCGCCGCCTGCGAAGACGCTTGGCATGCTGGTTTGTCCAGTGTTTTCGTCGGCTATTATGGTGCCCCATTTTGTGGTTTCGAGTCCTTTTGTGGTGCTTTGGATTATCGGGTTGGGCGTTCTGCCGATGGCTACGATTACCGTGTCAACATCCATAACAAATTCTGAGCCTTTTATGGGCACGGGTCTTCTTCGTCCCGACTCGTCGGGTTCGCCGAGCTGCATCAGTATGCATTCCATGCCCTTTACCCAGCCTTTCTCGTCGCCGATGAACCTTGTAGGCGCTGCTAAGAATTTGCAGACGATTCCTTCTTCCTCCGCGTTTTCGATTTCTTCCTGTCTGGCTGGCAACTCTTCTCGGGAACGACGGTAAACAATGCAAACTTCTTCAGCGCCCAAACGCAAGGCTGAACGGGCAGAGTCCATGGCAACGTTTCCTCCGCCTATAACTGCAACATGTTTGCCGATGCGGATGGGCGTATCCACGGTTGGAAACTCGTAAGCCTTCATCAAATTAACCCGAATCAAGAACTCGTTCGCCGAATAAATCCCGCCCAAATTCTCGCCCGGAACGCCTAGAAACTGAGGCAAGCCTGCGCCTGTGCCGATGAAGACTGCGTCATACCCTTTCTCCAGAAGCTCTGGGATTGTGTAGGTTCTTCCTATGAGATTGTTCGTGCGGATTTCCACGCCGAGCTTCTTGACAAACTCCGCCTCAGCCTCAACAATCACCTTTGGCAGACGAAACTCCGGAATGCCATAAACAAGCACTCCGCCGGGCAGATGCAAAGCCTCGAAAATAACCACTTCATGCCCAAGCTTCACCAAATCAGCCGCCGCCGTAAGCCCAGCCGGACCAGCACCAATAATCGCCACTCGTTTACCTGTGGGTGGTGCTTTGGCGGGGACGTCAATTCCAGTCAGTCGTTCCCAGTCAGCCAAGAACCGCTCCAGTCGTCCGATGCTTACTGGGTCGCCGATTTTGCTGAGCAAGCAGAACTTTTGACACTGTTCCTCTTGGGGACAAACGCGGCCACAAATAGCGGGCAGACAATTCTTTTCCTTGAGTTTCTGAATTGCCGCCGTAAAATTCTTTTCTCTCACCAACTTGATGAAGTTTGGAATGTCGATTTCTACCGGACACCCAGTCACGCATTTTGGGTCTTTACATTGTAGGCAACGGTTCGCTTCTGCGAGGGCTTGTTCTTCACTATAGCCCAGTGCGACTTCGTTGAAGTTTTTTCTGCGAACTTCTGGCTTCTGTTTGGGAATCGGGACGGCTTCTTTCTGAACTTTTGGTTTAGGTGCACTCATGACAACCGCATCTCCTTTCCTGCAAACGCTGCAGAGCCATCTTCTCCTCCGTCGTGTACGCCATTTGCCTCTTTATTAATTCGCCAAAATCAACCTCATGCGCATCAAACTCTGGTCCTTCTACGCATGCGAACCTTGTTTTACCAGCAACAGAGACGCGGCAGGCTCCGCACATGCCCATCCCGTCGACCATGATTGGGTTCAGGCTGACGATTGTGTGGACGTTGTAGGGTTTTGTGGTGTTTGCCACGGCACGCATCATAACTGTCGGCCCAATTGCGTACACTCTGTCGAACTTGTAGCCCTTGTCAATCAAATTTTTCAGCACATCGCTAACGAAGCCCTTATGCCCCTTTGTCCCATCGTCCGTAGAAATGTAAACCTCGTCCGAAACCTTCTTCATCTCCTCCTCAAGAATAAGCAAACTCGCCGTCCTAGCGCCGACAATGGAAACCACTTTGTTGCCTGCCTGCTTGAAACCCCGCGCAATCGGAAACGCAGACGCAGTGCCTACGCCTCCGCCAACAATACAAACCATGCCGTAATGCTTGATTTCGGTCGGATTTCCTAATGGTCCCGCAAGGTCAGAAATGGAGTCCCCCGCTTCGAGTGCGCCGAGCTTCTCGGTTGAAACGCCGACTTCCAGAAAAATCAGCACGATTGTTCCCTTTTCTTTGTCCCAGTCGACAAGCGTGAGGGGAATCCGTTCGCCCACCTTGTTAACTCTTAAGATGACAAACTGCCCCGGCTGCGCCTTGTTTGCTATGTCTGGTGCTTGGATTTCTACTTGTTTTATTTTTGGCGCCAGTTCCTTTTTCGAAACAATCTTGTACATGTCTCGAATGCCTCTAAACGTTGGTGAAGAGAAAAGGTAAAGGACTAACTAGGGATATAAAAGTTTAGCAAAACCAACACAAAACAGCGTTTTTCCATCATGTTTCAAAATTGAGGATTTTGCTTTTCTGGAGCGTCTTGATCAGCGGCACGCCGATGATGATGGCTGCGACTATGCTGATTATGGCTTCGACGGGTGTTTGAAACGCGCCCAAAACAAACACGTCCGGCAAGACGTAAGCAGGCACGCCCCACCACTGATAACCGCCAAGCGGGATAAGCATGAAAATTCTGGCAAGAACGTCCGCTTCGGTGCCGATGAAAGCTGCAAAACCCAAGAGAACTGGAAGGTAACGAGTGGACGTGGCGGTCAATTTCATTTTGCTACTGAGAAGGGCAAAGATGAGAATGCAGGCGAAGGCGATGTAGATATCCCACAGAGTCCAGAGCGGAAGAGTCGACGTCAACGGATAAACAAAAAAACCCAACAGCATCATAGCGTAAAGAAGCAAGGCATGCGGCCACTTCCGTTGCGCTATCAGACCTGCGCCAAGAGCGCCTATTGGTTCGCCTAACCCGAAAAACATCGGCTCTGCACGGGGACGAATAAACCATCCTAAAAAGTATCCGATGAATCCCGCTGAAAAGCCGAGGACTGGTCCGAGGATTATTCCTTCTAGGGGTATGATTAGGATTATCCAGCTTCTGAAGCCGACGGGTCCAGGAAAAAGAGACAACACTGTATGTAGTGCGCCGAAGACGGCGACCAGAGCAACTTTTACGCTTTGACGCAACACCAAACCTTCCCTAAACAAGCCTATCTATTTTCTGAGGTTCTCCTTTTAAGTTTTTCAAGTTGTGGAAACGTTTTTTAATGATGCTTCAGAGAAAATGGGCAGGCAGAGGGTGACTGGCTTTGTTCGAGGGCATACTGGTTAACGCGTTAATTCTACTAGGTTCACTCTTGGTGCTGGACAAAGCTAGCCACTTGACAATCACCAACTCTGTCAAAGTCGCGGACATCACCGGATTCGGGAAAACGACAATAGGCTTTCTCCTTGTAGCGTTTTCCACATCTTTACCCGAACTTTCAGTAGCCATCTTCTCAGCGATAGGCGGAGATGCTGTCGGAGTTGCAGTTGGAAACGCGTTAGGCTCCAACATCGTCAATGTTGGTTTAATATTAGGTCTCTGTATTATTCTGGCTACGCTGAGAAAGCCTGAGACAATAAAGCTTATTCCATTCATGACAAAAGAAGAATTTGGAAGCCTTCATTTTGGTCTTTTCGTGGCTTCGTTGATTCCGTTGACTCTACTATACATTGGCTTTGCAAGCAGGTTTATATGAGTAGTTCTTTTGGCGATTTTTGTAATCTACACGATTCAGCTTTCAAGAGTGAGAACCGTGAAAGAAGAGGGCACTATAGGCGTAGAAACTCAAAAACTTCCTAGATATACTTTCTGGGCTTTTTTTGGCGCCGTTGGTGTTATCGTGAGTTCCTATTTCATTGTGGACACTGCCTCTTACATTGCCTTACAAATGGGCGTGTCAAGAGTTATCATAGGCGCAACCGTAGTAGCCTTCGGCACCAGCCTACCCGAACTGGCAACAAGCATCGCAGCCACAAGACAAGGACACTTGGAACTCGCCTTCGGAAACATCATCGGAGGCGGCTTCATCAACATAACCTGCATCCTAGGCGTAACCCTAATAGCATCAGAATTGGCGGTCAACATGATTGCCTTTTCGGAGTTGGTTATGTTCTCGCTTATCGCCAACCTTTTCCTCTGGTATTTCCTCTCAAGCGAAAGAATAGGCCGAAGAGAAGGGGGCATTCTTCTGCTTATCTACTTCCTCTTTCTGGCGATAAGTTTTGGCGGCTACCGACCCTAAAGTGGACAATGTTTATATGTTTTATGAAAAGGTTTTAGTTTCTGTCGCCGCCATAAGTAAATACTGCGTACGCTTTGCATGAGGAGAAGGAGCAAAAGTGGGTAAAAACGTTGTTTTGACGGCTGCGTTTACGTTAGTTCTGATAGTCAGTTTATCATCGGCTCTCAAGATTCAACCAGTTCACGCTTCTGGAAACATCATCGTAATCTCTCCGAATGGAAACGTCGACCCTCCCGGCACGCCCCTAGAACGGGTTGGAGGGACCTCTTTCTACAGGTTCACGGCTGACATCAACGACGCAACCATAGTCGTGGCGAGAAGTAACATAACAATCGACGGCGAGGGACACACGCTTCAAGGTTCTGGAGACGGCTTCGGGTTTAACATAACCATCAGCCAGTATGCCCCATCGCAGGCTCCAAAAAATGTAACGATAAAAAACGTGAGCATCAAAGGCTTTCACATTGGCATATGCTTCGACTCGACAACGAATAACGTCATCTTCAAAAACAGCTTATCAAACAACACTCGCGCTATGTGGCTCTACTTGTCCGCGAATAATCTTATCTCCGAAAACACATTAACAAACAACACGGACTACAGCATCGCGCTAACAGAATGCACTGGAAACAACATATACAGAAACAACATAACAAGCAGTGGCAACGGCATCTTTCTGCAGTATGATTCGCTCTATAACAGCATTGTTAGCAACAAACTAATCGACTGCGGCATTGATGTTTCGCAATCTTCGTACACTTCAATCACAAGAAACAACATCACACATGGCTGGTTCTATATCTGGGATTCGTACGAAAACATCGTGGAAAACAACTTCATCGACGGAAAGCCAATAGCCTATCTGGAAGAAGTGTCAGATTATGTTGTTGCGGGCGATTTTGGTCAAGTAACGCTCATCAACTGCAACAATATACGCGTAGAAAACCTTAGCATGTCATTCACTGGATTTCCGCTGGTACTGCAAGGAACGAACAACGCAATAATCACTAGAAACAACTTCACCTATTGCGACCATGTCATTCTCATCACGCACTGCACAAACGTTACAATAACTGGAAATAACATTTTCAACGGTGTACATTGCATTGTGGTAAACGCTTCTCACGGCAACACAATTTACGGAAACAATGTTACAAACGGCTATTTCGGCATCGAGATCATCGGCTACTCAATAAGCAGTGAAAAACCATCCCCTCCCAAAAATAGAGTGTTCGGAAACAATTTCTCAAACAACAAATACGGCATCATTATCTGGTTTACGTGCAACCTTGACGTTTTCGACAACTATGTCGCAGCGAATAGCATGGGAGGCGTCTGGTGTTCTGGAGGAATACCCCACGTCGAAAATATCACGATCTGTCATAATAATTTCATAAACAACTCACCCCAAACCCTTGTCTATTACGACCCAAAGATTAAATGGGACAATGGCTATCCTTCGGGTGGCAACTACTGGAGCGACTATACGGGCACCGACACTAACGGTGACGGCATTGGCGATAAGACGTACCAGATTAATTCAACCCAGCCCTATGTGCAATACGCCGATCGATTTCCTCTCATGGCTCCAATCAGTACATTCAACGCTGGCACATGGAACAACAAAACCTACCACGTAGAAGTCATAAGCGACTCCACTGTCAAGAACTTCGGCTTCGCACCAGAAAACCACAAGTTAAGTTTCGACATAACAGGCGAAAACGGAACTACAGGTTTCTGCCGGGTCGCAATTCCCAAGAGTCTGATGTGGTGCAACAACCCCAGCGAATGGACAATAATCATTGGCGACACACTGACAGCTCCCAGTAACATAACTGAGTCAGGAAATTACACCTACATATACTTCACGTACACTCATAGCACAAAAACCGTCAAAATCACGAGTACTTACGCAGCCCCAGAATTTTCACCAGCCCTGATGGGGACAATACTCACAGCCGTTGTTTTGCTTGCTGTCGTTGCGAGAAAAAACAGAAAAGGGTATCCACACATGCGCTAAACTGCATACAACCTCCCTTTTTCTCGTCTTTTTTCTAAGAGAAACTGTGCAAAACCTTTATGCAAACCCTTCTGCCCTAATACATGTGCCGATGACGAAGCCAAAAGTCTGAAAAAAGATGACGCAAAAATCCTGGGGTATCTGAGGCACATAAAGCTCGGGAAAAAGTTGTTTTGCTGGGTGAGTAGTGTTTATGATGAGGCTTTAGCCCGTTTTAGCGCGTTTTCCACTTCTTCGCGGATGATGTAGCCTCCCATGTGAAGAATGGGTTCTTTTTCTTCGGGGTCTACACCCATCGTCGCTGTACATGGGTAGCTGTGATGCGCTTTAGCTATAGTGTCGTAGAGAACGTCTTTTTTCGTGTTTGTTCCGACCAGTTTTCTCGCGATGTACCATGAGGAACCGCATGGGGCACATCGTCTGACAATCGTGGATTCTATGACTTCGCTGCCGCCTCTTTTCACGGTCGAAATCTCAAGCGAGGGTCTTCCGATTTTAAGCTCATTCACAAATCTTGAAATGGTCGGCTTGTCTTCTGAGGGTTTCAGGGAGCAGAAAGGTTTCGGAAACGCGTTTTCCAAGCCGAGTTCGACGCATCTTTCTTCCAACTGCTTTCTTAGACCCGAGGGAACCTCAACGAAATCCTCAATCGGCACAACCAACCCCTTCACACCGACACTGTTTATGAAACGCGGCACTTCCAGCAGCAGGTCCTTATGCAGTCCAGTGGCTATGCAGAGGTCGGCTTTCGGGATGTTCTTTGGCATGTATTTTTCTGGCTCGTCAATGAAGGCAGGAAGGTCTGACGGGCTGGGCAACTCGATGGCAGCACGGATGTTGCGAACATGAGAGTAAACGCCGTACTTACAGGAGTCGCAGTAGAGCCCGCAGGACTTGCAGAAACTCGGGTCGTTAATCAGGTTCCTTATAACCCGCTCTGCGAATTCGCCGCTGTAGATGAAAACCAAGGTTAACGGGTCTTTATTTTCAGCCAGGTTCACGCAATCACCATTCGAGGCTACTAACGGCTTTGCATACACTCAAATATTACTGTGTCGCTAAATCAACTCTGACGCGAAATTCTGGATGTCTGAGCAGAATTCAGGTTTCCTCAACAAAGGCTGGAGGAGCCATCAGTTTCGTCTTCGTTTTCGCCCTGCCGTCTTTCGCGTGCGGTTTTCTCGCTAAGGTGTCGCCGCATTTTTCGATTTCCCGAGCGTCTTCAGCAAGTCTGGCGGCGGTCTGGGCGATTTCGTGGGCGGAAGCCGCAAGGGGAATGTACTTGTCGCTTTCTTTTTCCACGAAGCATGCTTGAAAGTTTATTTCCGCAATCTTTTCAGTAAGGGCATAAGCAGCCATGGCTTTGGCTTTCGCGTACGGGTTTGTGAAGTCCGACTTGTCCCGAATCATGCTTATGTCGATTACGAGTTTTGGCGGAACAGGACTGGCACCGCTCTTTGTCGCATGAATCAATTTGTCGATTTCCTGATGCACCATCCTGTAAACGCCCGTGATTGCGAGCACTTTGATGATGTTCGAGTTAAAAATCGCCATCTCCAACGGGTCCAAAAACTCTCTCCGAGCGCCGATGAGCGGGTCACCCATCAGGATAATGTAGCCCAATCCCTGCTTTTCCAAATCAGCTCTAATCTTTTTTCCCGGAGCGTCAGTAATAACTACGCTGGGTAAGCAGCTGGCAGAAAATTTTTCTCTGACCTTTGAGGGTCCAGGCAGCGACGCGTTGGGGCATATGAGGATTAGGAGTTTGGGGTTGAATTCGAACAGTTTTGGTAGGGCTTCGTCGACGTCTTCTGGAGCCATCTTTGAGCCCGTGGTTACGGTTCGGGTTTTGACGTCTTGGCGGTCGGCGAGTTCGTCGAGGAGAAGCTCAAACACCGGAGAAGAGGCGATGTTGCCGCATTTGAAAACTCCGACTTTAGTATACTGTTGCTCAGTCAACTCTTTGTACACCTTGCATGTGGTTAACGACGTTTAAACGTTTAAAAATTGCCATCCGCTTCGCACTTTCATCCGTTTTCCAAAAGTTTTAAACTATGCCTTGGTCTATCCTCTTCTCGAGTGATTAACGATGAGTTTCAGCAAAGTAAGCTACGAAGACTCCTTGGCGAAATACGTTGTAGCTATGGAAAAATGCATCAGCTGCGGCGCATGCGTAGTTACTTGTCCCTTCAACTGCCTTGAGCTAACAAAGGAAACGCCTACGTTAATAAAAGAATGCAAAGTCTGCGGCATCTGCGCACAGGTGTGTCCCCGTTATTCGTGGTCGCGGGCTGACGCAGAGAAGTTCGTGTTTGGTCGGGAAAAGAAACCCGAAGAAGAGTTTGGTGTTCATCGTAGACTCGCGGTGGCTCAGGCAAAAGACGAAAAGGTGTTGAAGATGGGACAAGATGGCGGAGGCGTTACTGCATTGTTGGTTTTTGCTTTAGAGAATGGGCTTATTGATGGGGCTGTTGTTGCTGGGAACAGTCGGGAAAAACCTTTTCTGCCCGTGCCGAGGCTGGCTGCAACCCGCGAAGAGATTTTAGAATGCGCTGGGACAAAGTACAGTTATTCACCTAATATTCTCGCCCTAGCCGACGTAATTAAGCAAAAAAAGACGAGCGTGGCTTTTGTTGGAACGCCGTGCCAGATTCATGCGATTAGGAGGATGCAGATGGCTGGCTTAAAAAAATACTCCGCGCCCATAAAGTATCTAATCGGGCTTCTGTGCTCAGAATGCTTCACCTATGAGGGGCTTATGGAAAGACACATTCACGAAAAATTAGGCATCAACCTAGGCGACATTAAGAAGATGAACATTAAGGGAAAAATGCTCGTCACAACCAGCTCTGGGACTACCACTATTTCTCTTGCAGAAGCAAAACAGTACGCGAGAAGGAGTTGTCATTTTTGCGACGACTTCAGCTCCGAACTAGCCGACATCTCAACCGGAGGCTTAGGCTTGGACGGTTGGACGTTCACGATTGTCCGCACAGAAAAAGGCGAAGAACTGCTTTCTGGAGCTGAAAAAACTGGGTTTCTAAACGTAAACCCCGCGGACGCCGAAACAAACGCGTTGAATTTGTTGAATAAACTTTCAAAGAAGAAGAGAGATGCCGCCGTGATTTCTTGAAGGCGTTTTCACTTGCCTTGAAGATTGCAGTGATAAATTTATTTCATTGTTTTTCTGGCGAGTTCAGCGCCGATTACCATGTTTTTTAACTTTTGGAAACTTGTCTCCCACGTTCTTGTTCTTAAACCGCAATCGGTGCTTACACATATCCTACTCGGGTCGTCAACAATCTTGGCTACGTGCAAGATTCGATCTCTAACCAGCGCTGGAGGCTCTATAAAGTCGGTGTGCACGTCTATTACTCCTAAACCATAGTTTCCACGGAAGCCATGATCTTCAAATAATCTTATATCTCCATAACCTGTCCTTGCTTCTCCAATTCCAGTTTCTCTGCTGTCTCTATTTGCGAATTCAAGAGCCAGTTGGCTGCAGTTCCGCAATTCGCAGGCATATTTTGCTAGAACTTCGTAGTTGCTGTAGCAATTGTGAAGACTGAAAACGCAATCAAAACCGCTAACTGTTTCATTGAAGGCTTCCACGAATAACTTCATCTCTTCATCCGTTGGGTTTGTCGTCGCCGCGGGCTCGTCTATTTGAACCCACCTAGCCCCCGCATTTGCTAGTCCTCTTATTTCGGGTCGTATTACCTCATTTACTAGGTCAAAAAGAAACTCTTTCCTAGCCCCAGATCTTCTTAGCTTGAAATCCACGCGTTTTCCGCTGGATTTTTTTTCATAATATTCATTAAACGTCCAGTCGACTAGTGTATAAGGTCCAGTGAAGGGAATTTTCACGGTTTTTTCGGTATTCTGTTTTGTGAAAACAAACTCGTCGAGATAGTAAGGGTTAACGTGTTTCGGCTTTTCAACACACGCGGCTTTGTTAAAATAGCGATAGTCAAAGGATTTCACGAACCCCAAGAACTCAAAGCCCTCTATGTTTCTTATTACATGCTCGTACATCTCTGACCGCCATTGTTCGCCATCAAAAACCACGCCCAACCCTGTAGTTTCAAGGAGTCGAATCGCAAATTTCGCAGACCACTCGTTGATAGCCTTTCGCTTACTCGGCGAATCCTTTTCAGCCAACAACTTGCCAAGCGCGTCGAGGTTTTCGATTCTTAGCTTTCTTCCCCAGTCTAAGGCTTCGGTTATTTCCTGTTTTGATAACGGCTCGCTTTTGTAGCCTTTAACCCGCCAAGGAGGCTTGGCTAGGCTTCCTATTTCTTGGGTCGGAAACAGTTTATCCATAAGATTCCTCTCCGAGAAGCGTTGCTACGCCGCCTACAAGCCGCATCTTTTCTTCGGCTCTCTCCCATGGCAAAAACTCCAGGTCACAGTTTGGGCAGATAAAAATCTCTTTCGGCTTTGACGGGTATATGGAGTTGATGATTTCTTTGGCGATTTCTACTAGTTCGCTTCGGCTTTCTATCAGCGAGTTTCTCGAGTCTATCAAGCCCAGGGCTACGCCTTTATCGAAGCTGTATTTTTTCAGTTTTTCAAGGTTTGTTTCGCGCAAGTCGATTCCCAAATGGTCCACAGGAAAATCTAGAGCCTCGGGTAAGATGCGTGTAAAGTCGCCGAAAAAAGTCTGGAGACACGTTTTTATTGGTACGCCTTTTGTGGCAGTTCTCAGCGCTTCGCTTATTACGTTCAATTCATCTTTTGCAACAACATCTGTGGCAATTGACTCATAGACTAACGCTGGGTCGCTCAACTGAACATACTTAAAACCTAGATTGGCTAATCTTGCAATCTCTTCCCTCAATACTTTAGCATAAGCGAACATCAATTCTGTTTTATCCATGCGAAGCGGGTTTTCAGAAAGCTGGGTGAACGTGTACGGTGCGGGTAAAACTGCTTTCCAATTGAGGTTTTTCGGTAGAAATTTCAGGTAGGTTATTTCTTCAACTATGTTTTTCTTCCGTTTTATATCGCCCACTATGACTGGCTTTCTGTAGAACGTGTTATTGTTAAACCACCGTGCCAGGCTTCCTGTTTTCACTCCTTCGAGGTTCTCCGTAAATGGTCGAAACAAGTCCTGCCACTTGAGCATTCCATCTGTAACGTAGTTAAGACCAGCCGATAATTGACCGTTTAACACTTCCAAAGTGGCGGTCTCAAAGGTTTCCTCAAGTTCCCTTTCATTAATCTGGCCTCTTTCATGGGCTCGTGTAGCCTCAACGAGCCTCTCTGTTCGTGGAAGTACGCCCGTGACATAGCAACCAATCATTTCTTGTTCAGCTATTTCATTAATAATAGACGTGATTTAAACAATTTGTCAAGTTATCAAATAGAAGTTTGGTAATAAACCAAGCTCCAAGGTTAGGGAAGGAGAAAAACTAGAAAGACCCGATTGATCGTCCTTAACCTAACCACTTTTTTCAATTATTTTTGGCACAATCCACTCGAACCCTACGGCCATCATGTGAATACCAGCAGCATTTGTTGTTTCACGAATTCCACGAATCAACTCGCTAAAAATTTTTATGTTTTCTTCCTGAAAGGCTTCTTTGCTCTTTTCTTTTGCTCTTCGCAACCGTTGCTCCACCTCCGCGGGTACCTTTATTCCAGGCACGAATTTAATCATCCACTCCATCATGGCTTGTGATTTGAAGGGTGCAACTCCAACAAGTATGGGTGTTTTTAGGTAGGTTGCTGCTTCCAAAAAGCGTTGGGCTTGTTCCACGCTGTAAACGCATTGAGTTTGTATAAAATCGACTCCAAGTTTGACTTTCCGCTCGATCTTCAGGATTTCCGGTTCTAAGGGGTCGGCGTTTGGAGCAGCGGCAATGCCTATATTTAGTTTGGGCGGGTTCTCTATTTTGTTGCCACTGAGGTCGACTCCATCATCTATGACTTTTCTCAGCATGTAGACGAAAGCCGCAGAGTCTAGATCAAAAACTGGTTTGGACTGTGGTGTATCCCCTACGGTTGTGTGGTCTCCAGTCAAGACCAAGATGTTCTTTATTCCCAACGCGCCCGCAGCTAACACGTCAGAGATCAACGCCAAACGGTTTCTATCCCTAGTAGTCATTTGATACACAGCTTCCACGCCCGCAGCCCTTTGAATCAGATAGGACGGCACGAGAGCGTTCATATAACCGAAGGCTGTAGGGTTGTCTGTAACGTTGACAGCCGCCACGTGGCCTTTCAATATTTTTGCTCCTTCGATAACCTCGTGAAGGTTTGTGGTTTTTACCGGTTCAAGCTCCCCTGTAAAGACGAACTTGCCATCTTTTATTTGCTTCACCAAGTCACCATAGGCTTCTCGCTTGTGAACCTTGACCGTCTCGTCTTCTGCTTTTGTTACCTCGGTTTTCTTCTCGATTGTCGCCTCACTGCTTATTTCTCGCGGGTGCTCTGAAATCCTAAAGTCACGGGGGATTCTGAACTTTGTGAAGGAATCGAGTTGATTTCTTTCCTTCAGGCGGTTGTAGATAAGCACCCACGCACAGTCGTTTTTCCAGCCACCGACTTCACATTTCCCTTTAGATTGCCCTCCACAAGGTCCATTTAGAAGGCTTTTGGCGCATCTGGTTATTGGGCAGATGCCACCTGTTTCAAATAGAAGGCAATTACCGCAGGCTCGGCACATCTCATAGTACTTGCCTTCCTTTGTGTCGTGCATCCCCAGAAATTTTGTGTCGCTGGCGGGAATAATCAGTTTGTCTGGGTACAGATTTGCGAGTGTTTGAACCCCGACTCCGCAAGATAAGGTAAGTACCGCATCATAATCGTCAATTAAAGGGCGAAGCGATGCTACGATTTGCTTATCGCATTGACGAAGAATCGAAGTGGCTTTGCTTTTAGTGCCATCTACGCCCTTGAGTTTCCGATGCATTTCCAGCAGGGTCTTTAGGATTTCAGCTTGCTTCTCGCCTCCAACCTGAATTATTGCAGCACACCCATCACAACCAACAATCAAGAGGCTTCGAGAGTTCTTGGTCATCTCAAAAATTTCTTTGAGAGGCTTCTGTTGAATTATAATCAAGTAAACATCCTGCTCCTTGAAGAAACACATATCAACATAAGCCAACAATATAAAAATTGCTCTGTACACATGTGAGGAGCATATTACGCGTTAATGACGCAAGTTTAATATTACCGATGTGCATTCCCTATTTTTTCTCACAGTCGCCATCAAAGAACCTTAGAGGCATATTCATGTCTTTGAACAAAATTGCAGAAGAGTGTTACCCTCCTTGTCGCAAGGCTTGCCCGGCTGGAATAAATGTCCAAGCCTACATCGCCCTCGCAAGCCAGCGAAAATTCAAAGAAGCCTTGGAGGTCATAAGGAAATCTATTCCCCTCCCCGCCGTTTGTGGAAGAGTATGCTTTAGCCCATGCGAAGAAGCATGCACAAGAAAAGACGTTGACGAAGCATTAAGCATCAGAGCTCTTAAACGGCTTATCGCAGATTACGAACTAAAAATGGGAAATGATAAGAAACCCAACCCGCCGCCGAGAAGCCACAACGAGAAAATAGCCATAATTGGTTCAGGTCCAGCCGGACTCGCCGCTGCTTACGAACTCATCAAGATGGGGTATCCTGTCACGATTTTTGAAAAAGCTCCAAAGCCGGGTGGTATGCTGAGGGAATGCATACCTGAGTATCGATTGCCTAAAGAAGTGCTTGACACTGAAATTCGTCGCCTCGTAGATTTGGGGGTAGAAATAAAAACAAACACAACACTTGGGAAAGACCTAACAATAGATGACTTGCTAAACCAACGCTACAAAGCGGTTTTTATAGCCATCGGCGCCCAAAAATGCATGAACCTAAATTGCGAAGGCGAGGACTTGGCGGGTGTTTTTCATTCGCTGGATTTTTTGAAAAACGTAAACGCTGGAAAACGCATAGAACTTGGAAGCAACATAGCCGTGATAGGCGGAGGCAACGTTGCCCTCGACGCAGCGAGAACCGCTAAACGCTTGGGTTCAAGCGAAGTAACCGTGATATACAGACGGTCAGAAGAAGAAATGCCTGCACACGGCAAAGAGGTGGAGGAGGCAAAATTGGAAGGCGTGAACTTTCTTTTTTTGGCCGCTCCCAAAAAGTTCTTGGGCGAAAATGGGAAGCTTACGTCAATCGAATGTGTCAGAATGAGTTTAGGTTCACCAGACAAAACTGGCAGAAGACGCCCGATACCCGTGGAAGGTTCAGAGTTCATAGTCCCAGTCGACACTGTGATATTGGCAATAGGAGAAACCCCAGACATCTCATCCCTACCCAAAGAAATGGAATTCACAAAAGGAAACACCATCGTAGTGGACCCAATTACGCTTGAAACAAAAATGCACGGCGTGTTTGCTGGAGGAGACATGGTCACAGGACCAGCATCAGTTATAGACGCCATCGCGGCGGGCAAAAAGGCTGCAGTTTCCATAGACCGCTACCTCAGAGGCTACGACTTAAAAGCAGGAAGAAAAGCAGAAGCCTGTGAAGCCAAATGGGTTACAAGCGAAAAACCGTTAGAGAAAAAGCCTAGAAACGCTGTGCCTAGCCTTAATTTGCCTAAACGTCTTGGAAACTTACAAGAGGTTGAACTTGGGTTCGATGTAGAAACCGGCATAAGAGAAGCCCACAGATGCTTGTTCTGCGGACCATGTGTGCAATGTCTTGAAACGGAAGACTTGTGCGAATCGGATGACGCACTGGTTGATGAAGATAGGTGTATTGGATGCGTCAACTGCGAAAAAGTCTGTGAGTACGGTGCAATAAAGGTTGAAAAATCTGTAGCAAAAGTTAACTCTGCCCTTTGCAAGGGTTGCGGAACATGCGCAGTTGAGTGCCCAGCGATGGCAATTTCCATGGACAATTTTACGAATGAGAAAATTCTGACTTCGATAAAAGAAGCGCCGAAGATGTGGAGGAAAAATGAGCCGCGGATTTTTGCTTTTGTTTGTAATTGGTGCCACAATGGAAATACGGATCAGACCAAGGAACTCTCAAACGTTTACATTGTGCCAGTAAAGTGCACGGGCAGAGTCGATCAGTTACATGTTCTTCAGGCTTTCCAGAATGGAGCAGACGGCGTTTTAATCATAGGCTGCAGCAGTTCGGATTGCCACTATGTTTTTGGCGCCTCGGTTGCTAAGAAAAGAACAGAAGAAATCAGGAAATGGCTAAACGCTGTTGGAGTGAAACCTGAAAGACTACGAACAGAAAAAACTTCCGCAGACGACAAACAGGGTATCAACGAAATCATCAAGAACTTTGCGTCCTATCTAAAAGAGATAAGCAACTATCCCTAAACACCTTAGCCACTCACTGCCGCCCCAAAAAACTCGAAAAAATCTCGACAAGAAAGAGCGAGATACATTCTTCTAAGATTGAGTTGAAGGATAACGTATAAGTCCAAGTTTTAGATTTTGAGAATGATTTGAAAAACACGCGAGGGAACTTGGTTGAAAGAAATGCTCGTAACAATCTCTGACGACCTCTACAACTATCTAAGTTTTCTGGAAAAGGCACGCTTCATAAAAAGTAAAGAAGAAGCCTTGAGCACCGCTTTAGAGTATTATAAAAGACTGGCCATACATGATTGGCTTCCCTACGCTTACCGCATGGGCGGGGGAAGAGTTCTCCTTATGGACAACTCGATGCTTGCCGACCTATTCCACGGATTATCAAACCGCGCAATCTTCAACGCCGCAAAAGCAACTGCCCTCAAAAGAAAACTCACAAATCCGTTTTTCCGCGACGCAGATTTTACAAGTCCACAGAACTGGCCAATCGTGTTAAGGGAACTTGAGATTATGGGGTGGGGGAAGTTTTCAGTGGTCAGGAAAGAGATAAAGGTGGAATTCTGTCCGTTTTCAATACCTTATTTGCAAGGATATTTTGAGGGGATGTTTGGGTTTGAGTTTGAGAGGCATCCTTCAAGAATCCCAAACGTTAACGTCTTTATAGCTAAGGAGAAAAAGCGTAAGGGGTAGAGTAGGCTTTAGAGTCCTGTCCAAGGACACCTTTTATAGGGGCCGATAACAATCGTGACGATGGTTCCTAATATTCCCTCGAGTCCTAACTCCTTCTCAAGAAACTCGTTTAGGTCTTCCATTTGTTCAAAAATGACCTCGGCGAAAATGTCCGTGTCTCCGCTTGTTCTGTACAATACTTGGATGTCGGGATGCTTTGAAAGATGGTCGACGATTTCTTTGAGTTTAGCCGGCTGAACCCTCAACCCAATAAAAGCCTTTACAATACGCCCCAGTTTATGGTAATCTAAAACGACAGTGAACCTTTCAATTATTCCCTCTTTCAAAAGTTTATCTATTCTTCTCCTAACTGTTGCTTCGTTTGCCCCGACTTCCTTGGCTAGACGAATTATGGGCATTCTAGCGTCTTTTTGGAGAGCCTTTACTATTTTCATATCAAGCATGTCAATGAAGACCATTTTCCATCACTTTCATGCAGAAAACCAGATAATAACACATCTCATTTATACGCTTTTCGTATTTTTAATGAGGAAAAATAAGCAAATCCATATAGTAAAATGGTCGATAGGACTCGTATTTTATCGTTTATTGTGACGGAATTCGTTACTAAAACAGTCGTTTTATCGCGATAATCTTACATTTGCGTGACGGTTTTCATTACAGTAAAACTTAATTTCACTAAAAACAATAAGGTAAAGTGTACACCGCTTTAAGGTGTTTGAATATGGCAATGGAGAAAATCGCACGAAAGATTCCGGAGTCTTTGTGGGGAGAAACTTCCGAAAAGTTGATCGATGTTATCCTGAACTCGCCAAACGCTAGTCAAATGCCGAGCGACCTCGCAAAAACCATCCTCTACTACTGGCAGAGAGAACAGCTCGCCACAGAAGTAGGGTTGCAGCGTCTTCTCGAAGGTTCTATGATTTTGGACTCTGAGAAAACCGTTAGCCTCATGAGAGAATTAGGACTGCCAGAAATCGTAGAAATGCTAAAAGAAACACAGCGCTAAACACAAACCCCCCAATTCCCCATTCTTTTTATAAAAATTCTTTAAAGGAGTTCTATCTACTCTTAACAATAAAAAGGGAAGCACTGTACATGGTTGAGTTTGGAATAGAGTTTGTCCCCCGAGACCTTTACTGGAAAACCACTTTCTACGCGATTCAAGCTGAGAAAATCGGATTCGATTATCTATGGATTACTGATCACTTCAACAACAGAAACGTATATATTTCCTTGACTATAGTGGCGGCGTATACTGAAAAAATAAAATTCGGTCCTGGCGTCACGAATCCCTATCTATCGCACCCTGTAGTAACTGCACAAGCAGTAGTCACGCTAAATGAAATAGCACCAGGAAGGGTTGTCTGTGGAATCGGAGTAGGTGACAAGACTACTCTACAAATGGTGGATTTGGAACAGGCAAAACCTCTAGACACTATTCGAGAATCGGTACACATAATCCGCGAAATCTCATCCGGAAGAAATCTGGAGATGCAAGGTAAAATCTTCAAGATTTCTGGAGCAAGACTTAACTTTAAGGTAGCTAATCCCGTTCCCATATTCATAGGTGCCCAAGGCCCTAAGATGTTAGCCCTCGCCGCTGAAATGGGCGACGGTGTTCTAATCAATGCTTCTCATCCCGAAGATATTGAAAACGCTATGAAATTTATCCATGAAGGTGCAGAAAGGGTTGGCAAAAAACTGGAAGACTTGACCATCAGCGCCTATACGTCTTTTTCAATATCATCCGATTACGAAAAGGCTTTAAAAGCTGTAGTTCCAGTCGTGGCTTACATAGTCGCAGGCTCTCCAGAAATGATATTAGAGCGACATGGGATTTCGGTAGATGTTGCAAGCAAGATTCGTGACGCTATAGTGCACAGTCAATGGAAAGAAGCCTTCTCGTACGTGGATAACACGATGGTGGAAGCCTTTTCAATTTGCGGTACGCCCGAAAATGGCATAGAGAAAATCGACAAGCTCGCTAAAGCCGGAGTCACTCAAATCGTTGCCGGCTCACCAATAGGTCCAAATATGCGAAAATCAATTAACCTGATAGCCTTACAGATATTTCCACACTTTCAGAAAACAATGGGAGAAATGAAGAAATGATTGCGGGTTATATTCTGCTGAGAATCAAACCTGGCATGGACAGAAACGTGTTATACGCAGTCAAGAAGCTGACTCAAGTGAAGACCGTGGAAACTCTTTACGGCGAGTATGACATGCTCATCAAAGTGGAAGTAGAGACATTAGACGATCTGGATTCGTTCATCTTTGACACTGTAAGAACCGTAAAGGGCGTTGAAGGCTCAACCACCCTCATCGTGATAAAAGTTCCGGGCGAGTGATATGATAGAAGACAAGGAGCCTCCGTCAATCGTGAAAAACGTTATGACAAAACCCGTCATAACCGTCGATAAAGACAGCTCGGTTCATGAAACGGCCAAGATAATGAGTAGAAAGGGGATAGGTTGCATCATAGTCGTGGAGCAAAAGAGACCGATGGGTATAGCCACTGAGCGAGACATCCTTTCAAGAGTGGTGGCGAAAAGTTTGGACGCATCAAAGGTAAAGATAAAGAATATCATGAGCCATCCCTTGATAACCATCAGCGGAAACACGTCGATAATCAACGCGATACGAGTTATGGAAAAGAAAAACGTACGACGTCTGTTGGTTGTGGAAAGAGGAAAGCTTGTTGGCATAGTTACTCAACGAGATTTGTTGCGTGTTTTGGCTTTTCACGTTCTAATCTCCTTTAGACCGCTACTTAACAGATAGGAGTGGTGATGTGCCTTAGTGGTTTCTGCATACACGCTTGTTCGCACGGAACATTCAAAACGCGAAGAACTGGTTAATGAGATAAAGAAGCTACAGCATGTAAGGGAAGTTGTACCTGTGTACGGTGAATACGACATAGTGGTAAAAACAGAAACCGATTCGATGGAGGAGTTGAACCTTTTCATTTACAACAAATTACGAAAAATACGCGGTCTCACCGCCACAACAACAATGATTACATTACGGAAAAAATAACAATCAATCTTGTATTAGCAAGTGGAAAAGATAGAAATCTATCAGTCAATGTTGCAGTGTTTCTTCTTTCTAATCTTCCTTAAATGTTTTGGGAAATGCAAATAAGTTTGTAAGAATTAACCAAGATAGGGAAGAATCGGTGAAAATTGCAATTTCTGGTAAGGGCGGGGTCGGAAAAACCCTGATCGCAGGAGGGCTCGCATTATTCTTTGCTAAAAAGGGCTTAAGGACCATGGCCATCGACGCAGATTCTTCACCAAACCTCGCGCTAACCCTTGGGCTTACACCGGAAGAAACACGCAAAATCCTGCCCATCTCAGAGAACAAGGGGTTAATTGATGCTAAAACCAGCACAGGGTACGGCGGTGTTTTCCGTCTGTCTTTTTCTGTTGACGACATCGTCCGCGAGTATTCAGTAGAAACTCCCTTCGGCGTCAACCTAATAGTTATGGGCACCGTGAAGTCGGCGGGTTCTGGATGCGCATGCCCAGCAAACGCGGTTGTCCGCGCCTTGCTTCGCCATCTGGTAGTTGAACGCAACGAGGCAGTTGTTCTTGACATGGAAGCGGGCGTTGAGCATTTGGGCAGGGGCACGACCAAGAACGTGGACACCATGCTGATAGTAGCCGACGCGAACATGAAAGCCCTCGAAACCGCCAAACACATCCACGAATTAGCCTCCAACGCGGGCGTGAAGCAAGTTTTTCTCGTGGGAAACAAAATCGGAAACGATGCACAAAAAGAAACGATTAAGGATTTCGCCCAAAAAAATGGTTTGAAGGTTCTGGATTTTGTGCCCTTCGACGCGCAAGTTGTAGAGGCGGAGATGCGTGGTAAGACTCCACTAAACCACAGAGAATCTGAGGCTGTGAGGGCAATAGAACGGTTGAGTGAAAGGCTTGCGTCAAAGAATGGCTAATAAGTCGGCAGAAAAATAGTTCACAAGAGACGTGGTAAACAAATGAAAACCATCGTTACAATCGGTCGCGGAGGCACGGGAAAAACAAGCTTCGTGGCTTTGATGACTAAATACTTTATTGAAATCGGAGAAACTCCCCTTTTACTAGTTGATGCCGACTCAGACCAGAACCTCAGCGAAATGGTTGGCGTGGATTTGAAAGAAAAAGGAAAAAGAACAATTTCAGAGTTGCTCGTGGAAACCTTTATCGAAGGAGGAGGCACAACCGTCGGCGTTCCACCCACAAAGCGGATTGAAAGCAAAATCTGGGCACAGGGCATGTATGAGGGTGAATTTTTTGATTTGATTGCGGTTGGGACGAAGTGGGTTGAGGGCTGTTATTGTATGCCGAACGCGGCGCTTAAGGGGGCGTTGGACTCGTTGACTAAAACCTACAAATACGTGATGATTGATTCGCCAGCGGGCTTGGAGCATCTAAACCGAAGAATCACGTCAAAGGTGGACGATATCTTCGACATCATCGACCCCTCCAAGAAATCCTTCGACCACGTAGAACGCGCCCACCGCATAGCCAAAGAAGTCCAAATAGCCTTCCAAAACTTCTACGTCGTCGGCGGCTTCAGGTTCCCAGAAAACCTGCAAAGCCAAGCTGAAACAGAACTGAAATTCAAGTATTTGGGCAAGGTGGCTCGTGACGAGTTGGTTGAGGAACACGTTTTAGCTGGGAAATCTCTCTTGGAAGTGCCTTCTGATTCGCCTGCTTATGTTTCGGTGAAGCGGATATTGGAGAAGGCTGGCTACAAGAAGCCATAGTTGAGAGTAATTATTGTCATAACTCGTTTAGCTGCAATTCTGCAAATCTGCACTAGACAAGACATTAATTTGATGGGAAAGGTTTCTAGAAAGCTTAAAAAGAATCCATGCTAATCTCTCTACTTCCAAATCCTTAGGTTGTGCAAGTGTTTGAGTAGGAAAAACGTGCGAGTAAAGATAGATGAATTAAAAACTGATGTCGGACTTTTCAAGAATCTCGAACTTTCAATCGGCAAACTGACTGAGGAGAAATGGACGGAACGCATGGGACCGACGCCGTTTCCATCCGTGACGGCTCTGAGAGACTGGGATTTGAAGCTTCTGCAACGTTACAAGCCGTTCTATATGCCCTTCTGCGACTTGTGCTGCCTTTGCACTTATGGCAAGTGTGACTTGACGGGAAACAAACGCGGCGCATGCGGCATAGACATGGCTGGGCAGCAGTCGAGAATCGTGCTTTTGGCTTGTTGCATAGGCACAGCAACCCACATCGCGCATTCTCGCCACATGGTTGAGCATCTAATCGACAAATATGGACGCGGCACTCCGCTTGACGTAGGCGGGCTGAACATTCAAGTCGAGGCGCCAATAATCCGTCTTGTCTGCGGAGTGAAACCCGAAACGTTGGGTGACTTGGAAGAAGTCTTAGACTATGCTGAGAACCAGCTTACTCATCTGCTGGCTGCTACGCACACTGGACAGGAAGGAAGCAGCGTTGATTTTGAGTCGAAAGTTTTCCATGCGGGCATGATAGACCACATTGGACTGGAAGTCGGCGACATCGCCCAAGTGGCAGTCTTCGGCTTTCCAAAAGCAGACCCAGACGCTCCTCTTGTGGATTTGGGGTTCGGAACTATAAACGTGGAGAAACCCGTAATCCTGTGCATCGGGCATAATGTTGTTCCTTCTGTGGGGATTATTGATTACATGAAAGAGCATGGCTTCGACGGCGAAATCGAAGTCTGCGGTCTCTGCTGTACGGCACATGACATAACACGTTACTATAAACGTGGAAAGATTGTCGGTCCGATTTCGTGGCAACTGCGCATGATAAGAAGCGGCGTTCCAGACGTTGTGGTGTTGGACGAGCAATGCGTCAGGCTAGACGCCCTTGATGAAGCTAAAAAAATCAAAGCCCCAGTAATCGCCGCGTCCGAGAAGAACTGTGCAGGCTTACCGGACCGCACCAACGACCCCGTAGACGAAATAGTGAAAGACTTGGTGAGCGGAAAAACGCCCGGCGTGCTGATTCTTGACCCTGAAAAAGTCGGCGAAGTCGCCACAAAAGTCGCCTTACAAGTGACGCCAATCCGAAAGAAGTTTAAGACACTGCCAGAAACCGACGAAATAATTAGCAGATCGAAAGAATGCCGACAATGCGACGACTGCCGAAGAGCATGCCCCCAAGACCTGCATATTCCAGAAGCAATTAAAGCCGCAAGCCAAGGAGACTTGACCAAACTCGCAGACTTGTACGAGTTGTGCATCGGTTGTGGGCGTTGCGAAGAAGCATGTCCCGTTGACCTGGTTATTCATAGTTTTATCGTGAAGGCCGGCGAGAAGAAGCTGAAGGAGGAAACCTACAAAATCCGCTGTGGTAGAGGAGCCATACAAGACGTCGAAATCAGAAACGTCGGCAGCCCCATCGTGCTCGGCGAAATCCCAGGCGTCATCGCGGTGGTTGGATGCTCCAACTATCCGAAAGGCGGAGAAGAAGTCGCGGACATCTGCAAGGAATTCGCGAACCGTCGCTTCATAGTCGTAACCTCCGGCTGTGCTGCTATGACCGCTGCTATGTCTAAGGATGCTGAAGGAAAAACACCGTACGAAGCGTACACGGGCGAATTCACGGCAGGCGGAATCGTCAATGTCGGTTCTTGCGTCGCCAACTCGCACATCGCTGGTGCAGCAATAAAAATCGCCAATATCTTCGCCAAGCGGAACTTACGCGGGAACTATGAGGAAATAGCCGACTACATATACAACCGCGTAGGCGCAGTGGGTCTCGCGTGGGGCGCTTACTCACAAAAAGCGGCAGCCATCGCAGCGGGCTTCTGGCGGTTGGGCATTCCTGTTGTGGTTGGTCCTCACGGCTCGAAGTATCGGCGTATGCTGCTTGGCAGAGCGGACAAAGAGGAAGACTGGTATGCTCTTGATGCGAGAACGGGCGAGAAGGTGTACGTGGGTCCGGCGCCGGAGCATTTGTTCTATGCGGCTGAGACGAAGGAAGAAGCCATTGTTATGATGGCTAAGCTTTGCATGAGACCGAACGACACGATGAAGGGACGAGCCATCAAACTAACGCACTATATCGACTTGCACAAGCGATTGTTTGGAACCATGCCCGAAGACATACACTTGTTCGTTCGCACCATAGCCGACATTCCAGTTACCATGAAGGACGAAATCATAAAAATTCTGGAAAAGAAAAAGTGGAAAGAAAACGTCATCCCCGACCCCACGCTCCTGCCTAGGATGGTCAGGAAAAAGAAGGAGTGACGAGAAAATGGCAACAGCAGAATCTTGGCAAACCGCCGAAGTCCCCGGACCGAAGAAAGCCTTCGTCATAGTGAAACCCGACATGGCGGCTAAGATGATAAAGAAGGCAAAACGCCCCGTCCTTATTGTCGGTTCTAAAGTCGCAGAAATCGACCTTGGAGACAAGAAACTGATTGACTACATTATCGAACTGGCGAAAAAAGAGAAAATCCCAGTCATAGCCACAGCCCACATGGTTAACGAGTTCTTGAAAAGAGACTACAAGCCAAAAGGCTGGATGCCAGTCGTGGACATCGGCAATAGGCTCACCGACCCAGAATGGAAAGGGCTCGACGGAAAAGGACAGTATGATTTAGCATTGTTTGTAGGGCTTCCGTACCACATGGAGTGGACCATACTCTCAGGACTGAAGCACTTTGCACCAAACCTTAAAACCATCACATTAGATAACACCTACCAACCGCACGCAAGCTGGTCTTTCCCGAACACTAAGGTGAAGGATTGGGCGGAAAATCTCAAGGTCATAATTGACAATCTTGGAGGAGAATAAACGATGTCTATGTTCAAAGATATACCCGTCGACGTCGGCGTCATCTACGAGGGCGAAAGAATCCGCAGAAAAGACATGCAAATCGAACTCGGCGGACCAGACATAAAAGAAAAATTCGAACTCGCAAGAGTCAGAAAACCAGAGGAAATCGAAGACGAAAAAATCACCGTCGTCGGACCCGACATAAAAGACATGGAAGAAGACAAAAGCTATCCTTTGGGAATTCTTATCGAAGTCGCCGGCGAAAAACTGGAGCCAGAGCTGGAAGGCGTAATCGAACGCCGCATACACGCCTACTGCAACTTCATCGAGGGTTTCATGCACCTCAACCAACGCTACGACATTTGGCTTAGGCTGAGCAAAAAGTCGTTCCAAAAAGGCTTGAACTCGTTCGAACTGATCGGCAAAGTCTTATTCAGGCTTTTCAAGAGCGAACTGCCCATAATCGAGAAAATGCAGGTCACCTTCATCACCGACTCGGAAAAAGTGAAGACGCTTTACGATGAGGCTCTGCAGATTTATGACGCCAGAGACGCCAAGGCAAGAGGCTTAAAGGACGAGGAAGTGGACAAGTTCTACGGCTGCGTCCTTTGCCAGTCCTTCGCGCCCACCCACTGCTGCGTAATCACGCCACAAAGATACTCAAACTGCGGCGCCATCAGCTGGTTTGACGGCAGAGCTGCGGCAAGCATTGACCCGAAAGGACCCGTGTTCACGATCGAAAAAGGAGAACTAGTCGACCCAGTCAAGGGCGAATTCTCGGGTATAAATGAAGCCGTAAAAAAGAAATCTCTAGGCGAGGTCAAGAGAGTTTGGCTTTACACGGCTTTCGGCTACCCACACACTTCATGTGGCTGCTTCGAAGGCGTAGCCTTCTACATCCCCGAAGTCGACAGTTTCGGCATAATGCACCGTGGCTTCAAGGACATCGCCGTGAACGGGTTGCCCTTCTCCACAGTCGCCGACTCCACAGCAGGAGGGCGACAAATAGACGGATTCCACGGCATCTCCATAGAATATATGCGTTCTCCCAAGTTTCTCAGCGCAGACGGCGGATGGAACCGCGTGGTTTGGCTGCCTAAAGAAGTTAAGGAAAGAGTGAAGAGCTTCATTCCGAAAGAGCTCGTGGACAAAATCGCCACCGAAGAAGAGGCAAAGACCGTTGACGAATTAAAGGCGTTCCTGAAAGACCATAAACACCCAATCGTGGAAAGCTGGAAAGAAGAAGCGGTTGCGGTTGAAGAAGCCGTGCCCGCTGAAGCAAAAGAAGAGGCACCAGCAATGCCCGTAATCACCGCGTCCACTTTGCCCATAGCCGCTGGTGGGTTCAAGATAATCCTAAAAGACGCAAAAATCTACGCTAAAAGAGTCATCATCAGGCAAGAAAAGAGCGAGAAAACCGAGAAAAGGTGAAAACCTTGCCAAAAAAGGAAAAGGAGAAGGAAGAAACACCCTTAGGCTTGAAATTGAGCCCGCGTTTGCTTGAGATTCTGGCGAAACTTCAAGAAGTTGAACTCGAAGACTTCGAAATGAACGTCGGAGACCTAGAAATCTGGATACAACCAGGCACAATTGCCACGCCAATCGCTGCCCCCGGCGTTGCTCCGCCAAGAATGGCTCTTCCAGCACTGAAAGCAAAACCGACCCAACTACTCGAAGCCGAATTCATCCCACCAATCGAAACCTACCCCGGCAAAGTCGTTGAAGTCAAGCTTGGCGCCACAAAAAGCGAAGGCGGAACCCGAGGAAAATCGCTCGTAATCGGCGGCGAAACAGCGCCAGCGTTTTATAGTTTTGAAAGACCCATGCCGAATCGCCCAGTCGTGACGATGGACGTTTTTGACATGAAAGTCCCGTTGGCGAAGGCTGTAAAGATGCACGTGAAGGAGGTTTTGGAAGACCCAGCGGCTTGGGCGAAGTTGGCGGTGGAAAAGTTCGGCGCCGACATGATAACCGTGCATCTGATTAGTATTGACCCGCTCCTCAAGAATGCTTCGCCGCAGGAAGCTGTGAAAACCGTGGAGCAGGTGATGCAGGCGGTTGACGTGCCGCTTGTTATCGGGGGGTGCGGAGACCCGACCAAAGACGCCGAAATGTTCGAAGCGGTCGCGGAAACCTTCGCGGGAGAACGATTCCTCATCAGCTCAATAACAAGGGACATGGACATTGAAAAATGCGCAAAATTCGTCAAAAAACATGGACATGCTGCGTTGTCTTTTACGCCTATGGACTTGAACTTGGCAAGAGAACTCAACCGCATACTTTACGATTTTCTGCCAAAAGAAGACATAGTCATGGACTTAACAACCGCCGCGCTCGGCTACGGACTTGATTATGCCTTCACCAACATGGAAAGAGCTAGGCTTGCGGCTTTAATGGGCGACCCTGAACTGGCGCATCCGATGTCTTCGGGCACCACCAACGCTTGGGCTGCAAGGGAAGCATGGTTGGAGATGACGCCGGAATGGGAACCCCGTGAGTTGAGGGGTCCATTGTGGGAGGTTACTACGGCTTTGACGCTTCTGCTTGCGGGTGTGGACTTGTTTATGATGATGCATCCAGCGGCCGTGAAAACGCTCAAGGACACTGCTAGCCAACTCTTGAGTGGAAACAAGGGCAACGCGGATAAGTTGGTTGAATGGGTTTCGGCGAAAGTTTAGCATGAGGGTGTTTGTGAAATGAGTGAACAAGCGAAAGGCAAGGCGGGCGCAAAGGAACTTAGCCCAATAGATGTTTACAAGCTTCTTCCGAGAACCAACTGTAAAGAATGCGGCGAAGAAAACTGCATGGCGTTCGCCACTAAGGTTGTGAACCGCGAAGTCTCCATCGACAATTGTCCGCCGCTCTTGAAGAAGGAGAACGAGAAAGCCTACAAGCAATTGAAGGAAATGCTGAAGCCCGCCGTGAAAGAAGTTGTCGTAGGCGTAGGCGACAGGGCAGTCAAAATTGGCGGAAAACTCGTCATGTACCGCCACGAATTCGCGTACTTCAACCCGACGGCAATCGCCCTCGACGTAACCGACGAGATGCCCGAAACCGAAGTCTTAGACAGAGTAAAGAGAACCGCAAACTTCAACTTCGAATACATCGGGCAAACGCTGAAACTCAACATGGTCGCCGTCCGCTCAACGTCAAACGACTCAGACAAATTCAAGACCGCCGTCAAAAAAGTAGCCGAAAACACGAATCTGCCCTTAATCCTATGCTCACTGAACCCCAGCGTGTTGGAAGCCGGATTGATGGCGGCGCCGAAAGCTCGACCGCTACTCTACGCGGCAACAAAGGACAATTGGAAAGAGATGGCTGAACTCGCGCTGATGTACGGTTGTCCTCTGGCGGTTTTTGCGCCGAACGACCTGAAACTGCTAAAATCATTGGTTAGGACGTTGCTTGAGTACGGCGTAGAAGACCTTGCGCTCGACCCCGGGACGTTCCTAAACGAAGGATTGGCAGAAACACTCAACAATTTCACGATGGTTCGCCGTGCTGCCTCCAAACGTGGCGACGAGCTGTTAGGTTTTCCGTTGATAGGTGTGCCGATGGTTGCTTGGATGAACAGAGGCGGGATTCCCGAGGAACTTGCAAAGTGGCGAGAGGCTTACTTGGCGGCTATGCTGGTTGTTCGCTATGCTGACGTTTTGATAATGCATAATGTTGACGGTTGGGCATTGCTTCCGCCTGTGGTGTTGAGGCAAAACATTTACACCGACCCACGAAAACCCGTAGCTGTTGAGCCGGGCTTGAAGGTATTCGGGACCCCTGACGAAAACTCGCCAGTCATGTTCACGACCAACTTTGCCCTCACGTATTATACGGTAGCCTCGGACATTGAAAACGCCAAAGTGAACACTTACCTCTTAGTCGTCGACACTGAGGGAATAGCCGTAGACAGCGCAGTTGCGGGAAGAAAACTCACAGCCGAAAAAGTCGCCGACGCTATAAAAGCAGCTGGAATCGAAAACAAAGTTAAACACAAGAAACTCATAATCCCCGGCAAAGCAGCACGGTTAAGCGGCGAAATCGAAGAAATGAGCGGCTGGCAAGTGCTCGTGGGTCCGAGGGATTCGTCGGACATTCCGAAGTTTCTGCAAGAAAAATGGCAAACCGCACAATAATTTTCTTTTATTTTTTTACGATTTCTTTGCTGATTTGTTTTGTTTAGATGCTTCTGCAAAAAGGTCTCTAATGGTCTTTACGAGTTTTTTTGTGTCTATTTTGTTTTGAAGAATGAAGAAGTCTCTTGGTTTGCTGAATTTTTCAACTTCGCCCGTGTCTCTTTTTCTCGTGATTTTTATGCAGTCGTCTACTATGCAGCTCAAGACGCAGGCGCCACAGTATATGCAAAGCTCTTCTGAGATTCCGACTTCTCCTGCCTTCCAAAACAGAGCGTTAGTCGGACACGCTTTTATGCAGAGCTTGCACTCTAAGCCTTGGCATGTTCTCTTGTTTATGGTTATGCTTCCTTCCGTGAAAAATTCTTCTACACCCAGCGGAGCCAGAAGCTCTGTTTTCTGTTTCTTCTTCTCTTTTTCCTTCGTTTCCATCAGCATTTGGAAAATGTCGCGGCTTGATGATTTATTGGGCTCGCTTTTTTTGGGCATCTGTTTCATCTTTAGACTAGGTTACGCTTTTATGAGACGTATAATACTCGTGGATTATAATTACTTATCCAAAATCCGAAAAAACAGATGCCCATGCAGTCGAGAGAGGAGATTTATAACTGAATGACCTTCTATTATGGTTGTTGGATGGAATCCAAGAATGTGCGAGTTTAACATCATACTAAACGGAAAAACAGTGTTCAAAGACGTGGTTTACGCGAAAACCGAAGGCAACAAAGTAACTGTCAAAACAATAATCGGCGAATCTAAAGAATTCAAAAACTGCAAAATCGTCGAAGTCGACGTCAACGCCACACGCCTGGTTTTATCAAGCACTTAGCATATTGAAGGCTTATGAGGCGTTTTTAGAGTGGGCACGGAAAACCTCGACAAAATCTTCAACCCCAGACGAATAGCAGTCATCGGAGCAAGCGACCGCGAAAGCTCTCTAGGCGCGAAGCTCCTCAGAAACTTGATAGGCGTAGGCTACAGGGGGGTGGTTTATCCCGTCAACCCCTTCAGACCCACAGTGCAAGGCATAACCGCCTACCCAAGCATCACAAAAATCCCATGGCAGGTCGACCTCGCAATAATAGTTACCCCTGCACATACCGTGCCCCAAATTATTGAAGAATGCGGGAAAGCCGGTGTCGGGGGAATAATCATAATCTCCGCGGGTTTTAAAGAGGCGGGAAAAGAAGGGGAAGCAATAGAAGCACAAATCTTGAAAATCAAAAACCAGTACGGCATGCGCATAATCGGACCCAACAGCTTCGGCGTCATGCGACCAAACACAAAACTTAACGCCACCTTCTCCAACAAAGCCGCCATCCCCGGAAAAATCGCGTTCATTTCGCAAAGCGCCGCGTTATGCGCTTCTGGGTTGGATTGGGCTTCTGAGGCTTATCTTGGCTTCAGCGCTGTGGTTTCGACGGGGTCGATGCTTGACGTGGACTTTGGAGACTTGATCGATTATTTTGGAACCGACCCGCAGACGAGAAGCATCGTGCTCTATGTAGAATCCATCAAAAACGCAAGAAAATTCATGAGCGCGGCGAGAGGGTTTGCTAGGGCTAAGCCGATTGTGGTGGTGAAGGCGGGACGGTTTAGAGAAAGCGTGGAACCCACGTTCTGTCACACTGGCGCCTTGTGTGGAGAGGATGCGGTTTATGATGCGGCTTTCAAACGCGTCGGCGTCGTCCGCGTCGAAGCTCTAAGTGACCTCTTCAAATGCGCCGAAACCTTAGCTATGCAACCCAACCCCAAAGGTCCAAACCTCACGATAATCACCAACGCCGGCGGACCGGCAATCATGGCTATAGATTTTCTCATCGCAAAAGGCGGAAGGCTTTCGCAGTTAAGCAGTGAAACTGTCCAAACACTGAAGAGTATTCTGCCCTCTTACTGTAGCTCCACTAATCCCGTCGACATTTTGGAAGAAGCCACGCCAGAGAGGCTTAGGAAAGTTGTTGAAACATGCTTTAAAGACCCGAACAGCGACGGCTTCCTAGTCCTTTATACTCCTCAGGGCGCCACTGACCCTGTTTCGATGGCGAAGACGGTCGTGGAAATCTCCAAACAGACCAGAAAACCTCTTTTAACGGCGTTGATGGGTGAGGACGAGTGTTGGAAAGCCCGACGAATCCTGCAAAAGAACGGCATCCCAGCGTTCACGATGCCCGAGCAGGCTGTTTCGACTTTCATGTACATGTACAGCTACACGCAAAACCTCGAACTCTTGTATCAGACGCCCGAAGAAATTTCCGTGGAACTGTCGATTCCGCCCGCTCTCCGAGAGATTTTGAGAAAAGCGTCAAGCGAAGGGCGTCAAGTGCTCACTCAGCCCGAATCCTTCCAGTTTCTCGAGGCATATAAAATTCCCACAATACAAACTATAGTCGCGAAAACTTCTGACGAAGCAGAAACCTCAGCTTCAAAATTGGGATATCCAGTCGTTATGAAGGCGCTGTCACCGCAGATTACGCACAAATCCCAAGTCGAAGGCGTCATTCTTAACGTGTGGTCGCCTGCCGAAGTTAGGTCATTCTTTGATGAGTTGGCAGAGAGGGTCAAGAATTACAAGCCCGAAGCGGAATTCCAAGGCGTTATCCTTCAACCCATGATTCAGAAACATGGCTATGAATTGCTAATAGGCTCGAAAAAAGACCCGCAGTTCGGCTCGGTAATCTTGTTCGGCGCGGGCGGAATTGCAACCGAATTGTGGAAGGACACGAACATCGGATTCCCACCCCTGAATCAAGTGCTCGCGAGGCGTTTGATGGAGAAAACTGCGATTTACAAGCACATAGAATCGAGTGCACACTTCTCTAACGTAAAACCTCTTGAAGAGGTCTTGGTGAAATTTTCACAGCTCGTCATCGACTATCCGGAAATAAAGGAAATTGACATAAACCCCATTATTTTCGACGGAGACGCTGCGGTTGCAGTCGACGCACGTATAGCCATAGATACCGAAAAAACTCTGCAAGCGTTTCAGCCGCATGAACATCTTGTGGTAGCGCCTTATCCGGCGAAGTACATTTCTCAATGGCAGTTGAAAGACGGCACTTCTGTTCTTCTTCGTCCAATAAAGCCAGAAGACGAAACCCTTCTCGA
>Ga0315314_1000199_pt1 | contig 79130 bp, 86 predicted proteins | sample TDP9_MG_FD_203631 | JGI IMG/M metagenome (GOLD analysis project Ga0315314, IMG submission 203631) | Freshwater sediment microbial communities from Lake Towuti, South Sulawesi, Indonesia - TDP9 | ecosystem: Environmental > Aquatic > Freshwater > Lake > Sediment | place: Indonesia: South Sulawesi...
GAGAAAGTTGTTCGGGAGATATCTCCACGTGGGAGGGAGAGTTCAAATTTCTCAGGGCTGATAATTTCATGGTCCAAAAAATTGGGGGAAGTATTCTCTTACACATGTAATGGTAGCCCGGGGGAGATTCGAACTCCCGTCGACGGGTCCAAAGCCCGTCATTCAAGGGATGCCTCACTTGTCCTTGCTTGTCCGCTACAGTCGGCAGAGTTCTTCTCCTCTACCGGGCTAAGCCATTTTTCCGGGCTACACTCACTCTTATAATTCCCTCATTCATATTAACCTTAACTTCCAACTCCACCATAAAATACGGAAATCTACAAGAGGAGACTTAGCTGAAATTCCCTTTTCGTTGAAAGCTTGCGTTTATTCCTTATGGTGCTCGACGGAGTTTCTGTTTCGTTTCTCTAAGGCTTCTTGGACGCAAAAACACTCTTGAGGATCAGGCTCCCAATTTTCACAGCATTCAAGAGTTGAAACAACAAAATCCGTGCCGTTTGGGTAACGAAGTTTACATATAATGAGGTCTGGATATTCATATGCGTCATGATAATAGCAGTTTCCACAGAATTTACTCCTAGGCTCAGATTTCCTTCCCCTAATTCTTTGCGCTTTATTCATCAAACAGCCTTCCTCACGAAATTATCTCCTAACCTCTCTAATACTGCTGCAACCATCATAGGAAAGACTATTAAAGCGTCACCAATCACCATGACTTTGGCAGCCTTCTTCTTCACTTTCCCCCAACTGACAGTCTCTTCCAGCGTGGACCCCGAGAGTCCTCCTGTCTCAGGGCGATCCATGGTGATAACCACAGCGTAGTCTAGTCCCTTGCCAGCTGTGACTGCAGCGTGTTGGATTGTGTTGCGGGGCACGCCTCCCCCCAAGACTATCATGCCTAGACGGGGAGATTTTATTGCAAGATCAACGATTTCTGACACTTCCTTGAATGCATCAACGCGTAAAAGTTTATCTTCAGAATGCCTTTTCATGTGAAACCGATAAAAGAGTCCAAACTCTGAATCACGAATTGCCGGCAGAAAGACTGGAATGTTAGCCTCATATGCAACCCTTAAAATCGAGTTTGAGTCCCTGAGGCGACTTCCGATCTCTCGAGCGAGCTCACGGCTGGATAAAGTATGCCCCTTGTTTTCTCTCGCAATTTCATCGAACATATCTGCCATCACCATGTCTAATTTCACAAAGTCTTCTTCCGGTACGAAAACATCGTAAATCCGATATATATGATATCCATATAGAAGGGAGTCATCAACAAGCCAGTGCCCTTTATAATGATGCCCTCCTAGCGCCTCAATAAGGTCGTGGACCACGTTTGCTCCAGTGCTTACAATCACGTCAACTAGTTTTTTTCGAATTATATCGGAAATAACTGTGCGTAACCCAGCGGGAACAACTGCTCCAGCCATGGCGAGAAAAATTGTGCATTCGTCGTCCCGAATCATTTGTTCGAAAATGTCACAGGCGGTTGATAATCTTCCAGCTCCAAAACAGCCTGAATTACTGAATTGTTGAATGAGTTCATTCACAGTCATTTTCGAGTTAAGTCTCATTTGCACTACGGATTCTCGAAGAAAATCTTCGCGTTTCATTATTTTTCTCCTCATTGCGCTATCGTTATGAGGTTCTAGAATGAAAGTGTTTCCCTATTGTGTCTTGCATTTGCACATGGCTTGAATCGGAACAATTGTAACGGAATGGGATGAACGAAAGCCAAGGTTAGAGGGAACTGTCTAACTACAAAAATTGGGTTGTAATTGACTAGATCTTGGGAGGTTCGAAGATTAAGGTTCTGTGTTTATTCAGCTTCGCCTTCTTCTTCTGTCTCTTCCTCTGCTCCTTCTGCTTCTTCTGTTACTTCTGCTTCTTCCACTTCTCCTGCTTCTCCAACTACTTCTGCTTCAGCAAACCGCCGGCTGATCCTCGTTATCTTGATTCGCACATGGTCTCCGGGTTTGGTGTTTGGGACAAAGGTTACGAGGCCTTTGATTCTTGTTATGCCTTCTCCTCGGCGGCTGGTCTCTTGAATTTCCACATCGTACTCTTTTCCCATCTCAACAGGCTTTGGAGGAAATCCTCGGACGAATCCCCTTCTTTCTCTTCCTTCTCCTCTTCCTCTTCTTTCATACCGCATTTTTTCACCTCTTCATCATTTTATGAGAAAATCTTCATTCATTTACAAGATGGTTAGTTTTCCATATCTTCCTATGTTTAGTTGAATTTCTCCTCTGAAGGATCTAATGTATCCGTTTTCGATCTTTACTGTGTCGTCAACGTTAACTTGGTTGATTTGTTCGTTCCATAGGGTTAGCTTTATCGTGCCAGTGTCATCTTTGATTATGGCGTCAGCAACTCGATATGTTTCGTTTCCATATCTTGAACTAACCTCGCGAATGTCTGATTTCTGGACTACTTTCGCTTCAACATCTACTCTTCTCATTCCATCCCTTATGTCTCTAATTTTCAGGATTCTTCCTCCCGTTTTGATTCAATTTTTTCCGCGATGGCGAATTTTCTTCCAACGCTTACGATTTTTATTTTTAAGCGTTCTCCAACTTTCGTTTTCGGCACGAAAATTAGGAAGCTTTGTATTCGTGTTATTCCGTCGCCTCTGCTACCTATGTCATCTATGATCACATCCAATTCCTGCCCCACTTTCACTGGTGCTCTCTGGAAAGGCACGGAATCGTATTGCTGTTGTCTCTTTTGTGAGCGTCTCGGCCTTACGTGTCTCGTTTTTTCTGGAAGCCGTCTCGGCATCTACTTTTTCGTCCTTATCGCGGAACCCAGCCGCCAAAACAGAACCAGCCTCGCCGTCAAAACGACTATACGCGTAGCTCCGTTCTGGTTAGCCAGTGATGATGAAGGAATATTTATGTTGGATATAAATTTTGCTACATGGAAAACAAGAAGATCGCCTATACATCACTCGTAGCGTAATGCTTCCACGGGATCAAGCTTTGCCGCTTTTCTCGCTGGGTACAAGCCAAAGAGGATGCAGATGATTACGCCAAAGATTACGGCGATGATTACCCATTCCCACGAAAAGACGGGTGTAATGGTTGCGCGTTCCACTTCTGGTCTTTGAAATACATGGTTTTGTTGCGGCGTGGCAAAGCCTGACAAAAACATAGCTTAGAACACGGGCTAATCCGTAACCTATCGGTACTCCTGTTAGGCTCCCCACGAGCCCTATTAAGGCTGCCTCAGCTAGAAACATGGTTAAGATTGTTCTATTTTTCGCTCCGACGGCTTTGAGTATTCTATTTCGCGGGTTCTCTCCATCACTGAGACGGTCATGATGCCCATTATTCCTATTCCTGCAACTAGAAGAGCTATAGAAGCTACAGATGTGAGGAAGATTTCAACCATGTTTAATATGGAGTTAACTTGCTTTATGAAACTGAGTGGCGCAAGCACAGTGAGTCGATACGGAGGAAAAATAGGGTAGTTTAAATCCCTTAAGAAACTTTTAAACCAGTGTTTGAAACTATCCCGGGCTACCATGTACATGAATAGGTCAAGGTTCAAATTCTCAACGGATGCGCACGCGCAACTAATCTCCATTTGACTTGACGAAAGGAAAATTTATGAGCTAATACCGTTAAGAGAGGAATTGAAACAAAAACTTTGACGACTTAAAACCTCATACTTTGAAAAGGTTCCCAAAATTGAATTGGAAAATGCCACTAAAAGAAGAATCGGTGGAATGGTTACTCGCCGGTGAGCCTTGGGTAGTTTACTGTACAATGACTGATATTCTGGATAAGGACGAGAAAGATAACGCAGTCCTAACAGCGAAAATGGCAATCTCTCAACATCCGCTCGTAAAGAAGATTTTCGGAGGGCTAAACAAGGATGGTTACTGGGGAACACCGAAAGATATTCATACGTGGTGGCCGAGGAAAAATACTACTTTCTGGATACTTCCGGTTCTAGCAGATTTCGGTTTTACCGTGGAAGACAAAAAAGTTGCCAGAGCTTGCCAATACGTGTTTAGCACCCAGCTCCCATCGGGCGGATTTGGGTGGGATCCACCAACAAAACCTAGTGATTGCCATAGCGCCATTATAATTGAATCATTAACAAAATTAGGTCTTCTTGGAGACCCCAGACTACAAAAAGCCTACGATTGGCTCATCAAAAGACAGCGTCTTGACGGTGGATTTTGGTGCAAAGACACTGGGCAGATCGGTGGGCCGAGAGAGAAGGAGCCGAGTTGCGCCATGGCCACAATGTTTGTACTCGGGGCATTAGCTCAAAATCCCGAACTTAGAAATAGCCAGATTGCCAAAAAAAGGGTTGACTTTCTTTTTGGATGTTGGGAAAATAGGGGAAAGATGAGGTATGCGGGTCATGATAGTCAGATTGGAACGGATTGGGATAAGCTGAAATATCCGTTTACAGACTACAAAATCTTGAAGTTTCTGGATGTTCTTTCACAGTTTGAATACGCCAAGCAAAGGCTTCAAGAATCGGAGATGGTCAACCTGCTTCTCTCAAAACAAGACGAGAAAGGAAGGTTTACACCAGAATCAATACATAAAGTGTGGTCTGATTTTGACTTTGGACAAAAAGAAAAACCTTCCAGATGGATCACCTTTCTAGCTTTGCGAATGGTAAAGAGAATTTACAAATAGAAAACACAAATAATTTGGAATACGGCAGATTAGGCAAATGCACCTGTTTCAGACAGCCGAAGAGTCTTGTGAGGAAATTAAAGATACTCCCGAGGCCGAAAGATTCGATTCTTATGTAGGTAGCCTATAAAAGAAGGCAACTTGAACTTTTTCCTACAACGTTGTAGATCTACGTTCGTCTCTATCTCCTTTACATCAATCTCTCCTAAATTTTGTTTATTAGCAAGTTGTAAGCAACCTACTGTGTTTGGGTCTATCCCCATTAAGTAAGCGGCGACCATGTCACAACTTATTGAATTTTCGGAAGCCAAGATTAAGCCCATATGTATCGGAGTTCCCTGTATAGGCGCGTCTCCCTCGCTTGCAACAATAGCATCAACGACTCCAAGCTTAGGTGATAATTTCTTGTAAAGTGCAATTAATCGGTGTTCGAATTTGTTAAGAGCTGACCAATATTGGGGGAGGTCTGAAAAATCGCACTGCGACAGTTCAGCGTGGATCTCCCACTTTGTTGCCGTTTCATGGCCCTGTGTCGGCTTGGGTTCCAAGCAGCCCATAAGATTTTTTACACATGCGGAGATCGTTGTGAATTCATGAGTCTTAAGCGCTGGTACTGATATTAAGTAGTCAGCATTAAGTGCAGTTTTGGCTATGCCAAACAGTTTATCATGGAGTTTAACCTTTTCAAAGGAGTCGGTATTTAAATCGAAGAGTTTAGCCCCGTATTTATCCTCGAGCCTAGAATAACCGGCGAACTCAAATAAATCATATGTGGAGTCGGGCGTTAGAGATGTGGAGCCACAACAACCTTCGGCTATCGTTATATCTCCTTTATCCTGAAAATACTTAACAACACCCTCAACCACTCTGACATCTGTGTTTTCCCCATTATCTTTTACATAAGAGGCCAGATTAGGCTTTACAAGTATGTTAGCGCCTGTGACTTTCGGCTTTAACCTCTCTAACGCTTTAGTGGTCGCTTCTTTAGCTTTTCCACTCGTTACGACAACATAGCTTTTCATAATTAGAAATAGAATCAAAAGTTTACTTTAAGGTCTTTTTATTGATGTTTCCCAGAAAGGCTGAAGAATTTGCAACTCCCATAATTTAAACTCATGTTTGAACTGTCCCGGGCTACCAACAACCTCTAGTCTGGTAAACTTTCGACCTGCTAATCATGATATTTCATTTCATTGGTAAGTGATGCGACAGTTGGGATCCAAGCCAAATAAAAAAGGGAAAAATTGTATGTTCTTGTTGTCCTTTATCTAGGTTGCATGCTTTCAAAGATGGCGAACTGATTACCCTCTGGGTCGAGAGCTAGAGCCCACCAACCTATGCCGGGAACTTCCATTTTAGGACAGAGAACCTTACCGTCCAGAGTTTCGATCTTCTTGATGTATTCGTCTACAGACTCCACTGCGATATAGTCAACTGGCTTATGCTCTGGATGTTGCTTCTTCATCATTCCTCCGTTGACACCCGGCCTGATGGGCATCCCCTTCTTGTCAATGGGCACTGTCTCTATCGTCCAATAATCCATTGGTCCTGGCATCTTCTCGATCTTCCATCCGAAGAGTTTACTGTAAAATTTTCTAAGCTTCTCCACATCGTTGGCAGGAATCTCGAAATGCACAATTGTATGGTCTACCATGTCTCCGATACCCCGGTTATATTAAATCAAGCATTTAGTACTTTACACTTACTCACATGTTAGTCACATGGCTTACGGCAAAGCCTCGTTTTTTGTGATGAGCCTTAACTGTCGTAACCGATGTATCGGAATTTGGAGTATGTCAGTTGCTGAAGTAAGCCATATATTAAATCAAACGATACAATACACGGTACTGGTGAGCCCGTATTGGAAGACACTGAACAAATTCTGGAAGCAATAAGAAGGCGTGAACTCGATATAGAAATAATGCAGTTGCAGCTGAAGCACAATTTAACGAAGAAAAGGGCAGAATCTAAACTTCTGATTATGTACTACAAGGCCTGTAACGCCGTATCCAGAGCCAAACTCATGATGTATGGGATAAATGACCACGACGTTAAAACACCTAATCCACCGAACCGGCTCAATCCAACAGACAAAAATGATGTCAACAGAATTAATCCGTAAAACGGTAATCACCAAAAAATTCCAATTCTAATCTACGCCATTTTAAACTTTCAATGAAGATTCCACTTGCGTCTATTGTAGCCAAATAAAAGACATAAGTTAAATATGGAATTGCTTTAGAATAAGTCATTGTGAGGTACGTTTATGTCTAAATGTGGATGTGGAGCAACGAAGAAGAAAACGGAAAAGAAAAAGAAAAAAGGAAAAGCCTAACGGCGCTTGGTAAATGAGGACACGAATACCGCAAATGTTGTGATGTTAAGCTTGTTCCTTCACAAATAACATCAAAGCCACTGTTAGGCTTGTCAGTCCAAGAGAAAAGTAGAATGGTGCAGCCATTCCGAAATTAACCCACAAGAGTCCAGCAACAACTGATGCTGGTAGTGCACACAATCCAACAATCATTTGAAACGCTCCCAACATGCTTGCTCGATACTCTGTTGGCGACAGTTCGGAAACGAATGTTCTCTGCACTGGCTCTATTGCCCCCTTATGTAGACCATACAAACCGAATAATAGTAAAACTCCTGTGTATGATTTGATGTAAATAAAGCCCAAACACAGTAGCCCCCAAAAGAGATATGACAAAATCAACACGTATTTTCTGCCAACCATGTCTGCAAGTTTTCCGAAGGGCAATGCCATCAATGAAGCTATGGCTGTGAACATCAAGTACAGAATTGGAATGAAAGCCGTTTGAAAACCGATTTCTTTTGCAGAGACCAGCAAGAAGGAGTAACTAAAAGAGCCTAGGGCGAAGATAGCACTTAACAATAGAAACACTTTGAGGTTTGGAGTTATGTCTTTCAAAGAAATTCCCTTGTAGATTCGTTCAGTTTTTCTATCTTTTATGAAGGCAAGAACTAAAACAACACCAATTAAAGATGGAATGGAAGCGAGGAGAAACAGATTTCTATATCCCAGATAATTGAAAAGTAAAATGCAAACGATGATGCCGCAAACCGCACCCAAATTATCCATCGCCCTCAGCAAACCAAAATTCCTTCCTCGGTTTTCCCTTGTAGAAATGTCAGCAACGATGGCGTCTCTCGGCGCGCCCCTTATCTTTCCAGACCTATCCAAGATTCTGAAAGGAATTAGATGCTGCCACGCGGTTGAAAGAGCGTAACCCACCCTAGATGCTGATCCGCATAAATAACCGGTCCAAATGAAAACCTTTCTTTTCTTTAGTTTGTCGGAAAGATATCCGGAACCCGCTTGGGATATGGAAACGATGGCGTCGCCTAAACCGTCTATTAACCCAAGAACTGCCATGTTTGCTTTTAAGAGTTCGGTTACAAATAAGGGCCATATAGGATAGATCATATCTGAACCGAAGTCGTTTAGAAATGATGCCGAAGAAAAGACTGCCATAGCCCTTCTAGTTTCTTTCTGTTTCACACCCAATTCGTCCTCACCCATAACTTATCGCTCTCAGCTATTTCACCAGTTTACCTCTAAGTGTTGACCACAGATAAAATAAATAACTTTGCCGCTAGAATTTGAGGCGCTTTTCTCTTACGGAATCTCTAACTTTTTCTCTAGTACGGTTCCTAAACTGCAAAAGGGACCAATTCCGTTTTATTTTTAAGCATGAACCGCATCTTATAAAGACTCTAACTGTGTGCACATAGCATTTGCTAATGGAGCGTCGCCTAACGTGACGATGGAAGAGTTAACCGCCATTAAGAAATTAGATTTCAATATGTGCATGCAGTGCGGTATGTGCACTGGCTCATGCCCAGTTTTTCCAAAATCCAAACTCAATCCTAGAAGACTCATGCTCGAGACCGCTTACCTGACTTCTCCCTTAATCATGTATCCTCCCTTGAACATCTACGAAAAAAGTGAAGTTTGGGACTGCACAACCTGCTCCACCTGTTCATACCGCTGCCCTAGAGAAGTAAAGCCCATGGACGTAATTATTGGTCTACGCGGTCTTCTCGTTGAGCAAGGACGTGTTCCACCCACGTTAAGTGACGCCTTAGAAGGAGTTTATAAGTATGGGAATCCGTGGGGAATGAGTCGAAGCAAACGGTCTGATTGGGCACAAGATTTGAAAGTGAAGTATGCTTCAGAGGGAGAAAAAGTTGATTTACTCTATTTTGTGTGTTGCGCCGCGTCCTACGATTCTCGAGCACAACAAGTAGCTAGAGCAATGGTAAAGAATCTAAATGCGTTAGGGATTGACTTTTCGATGCTGGGGAATAAGGAAACTTGCTGTGGGAATGAAATTTACTCTCTTGGAGAGAAAGGGCTTTTTGAAGAGTTAGCCGAGAGCAATTTAGGTCTTTTCGACCAGTATAGTGTGCAAAATATCATTACGATCTCGCCACACTGCTTCCATGCGTTTAAGAATAGGTATGGAAGAGAACTTCCAGCCAAACATTACACACAATACTTCGCAGATTTAATTGACAAGGGAAAAGTTAAGTTTTCAGGAAAAATCGAAAAAGTGGTAACTTTCCATGACCCTTGCTTTCTAGGTAAACACAATGACATCTACGATGAACCACGAAAGATAATCGAAAGCATCCCAGGCCTAAGATTTGTGGAACTAAGTAGGTCGGGGAAAAGAAGCGTTTGTTGCGAGGGGGGAGGGGGAAGAATGTGGCATGACCTCCCTGGGGAACGCCTCGCCGAAATCCGCGTTAGAGAAGCCCTTGACGTTGGAGCGGAGATAATAGCCGCGGCATGTCCCTTCTGCCTCTTAACATTCGACGATGCCATCAAGACAACAGGTAACGAGGAAAAAATTCAGGTCAAAGACATTATGGAGCTAGTTGCTGAAGCGCTTTAACCCCTTAACGAAGCCTCTTGTTGAAATCTTAAAAGTCCTTAATCCGAATTGCAAGTCAAATTTTAAGCCTTTACCACATAGTTTCTCTTCCATTAGGTGCAACGGAAGTTACTTAAAGGTTAAATATTGTAAAATACTTTCTTTCTGGATTCTGTAAGCTTGAACGACTGAGGGATAGGGGAGAGAATGGACATAATTGTTTGTGTCAAGCATGTTCCAGAAACTGCTGAGGCAGAAATCGCTATTCACAGTAGTGGAAAAGGCATAAAGACGGAAGACCTCATATTCGACATCAACGAATGGGATGACTACGCCATTGAAGAAGCTATCCTAATAAAGGAAAAGCTCGGAGGCTCAGTCACCGTTATAACAGTGGGTCCAGAAGACGCAGATAAAACCCTGAGAAAGTGTCTAGCTAAGGGAGCAGACAAAGCCATAAGATTAATGGACAAGGCCTTCGAAGGATCCGACGCTTACGCTATAGCCAAAATTTTGCACAAGGCCATCAAAGATTTACCCTTCAACCTAATCTTAACAGGCACCCAAGCCAGCGACGACGGCTATGCCCAAGTTGGAGTTATACTGGCAGAGTTGCTTGGAATTCCCCACGCCACCATGGTGAAGAAAATCGAACCTAAAGGAGGATTCGTGAAAGTTAACCGCGAACTAGAAGGAGGCTTAGAGCAGGTCATGGAAGTGAAGCTTCCAGCCATGCTCGCGATCCAAACCGGAATCAATGAACCCCGATATGTATCAATAATGGGCATTAGAAAAGCTAGAGAGAAAGAGCTGAAGGTTCTTGGCTTGAAAGATCTTGGCTTAAAAGAAGAAGAAGTTGGAGAACCCGGCTCTTGGATAACCGTGGAAGGGATGTTTATACCTCCAGTGGAGAAAGAAGCTGAAATTTTAACAGGAGGACTCGAGGAAATCGCAGCAAAAATTGTTGAAACTCTCAAGGCGAGGGGGCTGGTCTAAATGACGGAACTTTTTGTCTTAGCTGAACACAGGCGGGGCGAACTAAGGGACATAACCTTTGAAATGTTAGCTAAGGGCAGAGAGTTAAGCCAAAAGACAAACTTGGATTTAACAGCAGTTCTCCTAGGTCACAACGTTAAAGAATTTGCGAAGAGACTTATAGATCATGCGAAAAAAGTTTTAGTTGTTGACGACACAAGATTGGGGGAATTCAACGCAGAAGCATATCAAAAGGTTTTATCACACCTAATTTCCGAACGGAAACCATTGCTTACATTAATCGGCCACACTTCCTTTGGCATTGACCTAGCTCCAAGCCTCGCCACCGAACTAAACGTGCCATTAGCCACCGACTGCATAAATGTAGATTTTGAAGGAGAAAAACCCATCGTGGTTCGCCAAGTGTATGGTGGCAAGGTAAACGTTAAGGCGGCGCTTCGCACGTCTAAGACTTACATTGTAACTCTCCGTCCAGCGACCTTTGAAGTCCAAGAAGTCAAGCCTTTAGGCGGTGAGATACTTGAAATACTGTCACCCCTTAAGGAAGACATACCTTACAAAAAATTCATTGAATACTATGAGGCACCTGCAGGAGAAGTGGACATAACCGCATCCGACATTTTGGTGTCTGTAGGCCGTGGAATCAAGGAGGCTGAAAACCTGCCGATGGTTCAAAAACTGGCAGAAGCCCTTGGAGGAGTTGTCTCCTGTTCCCGACCCATCGTGGACAAGGGTTGGCTTCCATCTGATCGACAGGTTGGCACTTCTGGAAAAACGGTGAAGCCAAAGCTTTACTTAGCCGTCGGCATCAGCGGCGCCTTTCAACACATATCTGGGATGAAAAACTCCGACCTCATTATTGCTATAAACAAAGATTCCAAGGCACCGATCTTCCGTGCCGCCGATTACGGCGTCGTAGAAGACCTATTCAAAGTCGTACCTGCATTAACAAATAAAGTACTAGAGGCAAAGGGTCAAGTTTGAGATAAAAACAAAAAGGAGGTGATAAAATGGAATTTGAACTAACCGAGGAACAAATAGACATCAAGAAAGCAGCCCGAGAATTCGCAGAGAAGGAATTTACAGCAGAACTGGGAAGAAAATACGATCAAAATTACGAATTTCCATGGGAGTTATACAGGAAAGCTGCCAAACTAGGCTTCATCGGCGCATCTCTTCCTGAAGAACATGGAGGACAAGGGCTAGGATGCATCGAAGAATGTTTAATTGCCGAAGAATTTAACAGGGTAGATTCAACATGTGCCTCACTCCTATGTGGAGTCGGTTTTGCTGCGTTAGTCCCAAAATTCGGCACCGAAGAACAAAACAAGAAATATGTCCCAAGAATATGCAAAGGCGAAATCGTATGCGGGATGGCGCTTACCGAGCCTAACCATGGTACTGACGCTGGAATCACAGGTTTAGAAACAACAGCAGTAAAAGATGGAAATGCATGGGTAATCAACGGGGCTAAAACGTACATCACATGCGGCGAAGAAGCAGAGTTCATTATGGTTTGCTGCCAGACGGATACCAAGGCTCAGCCGCCATATAGGGGAGTAAGCATGATAATAGTTGAAAAGGGAACTAAAGGATTTGACACCAACTCACTTAAGCCAAAAATGGGTTGGAGAGCAGCCCCCCAAGCAGAGTTATCCTTTGACAATGTTCGAGTACCGCTGAGCAACCTTCTCGGCCAAGAACACAGAGGCTTCCACCAAATCATGTCATACTTCGACTTTAGTCGAGTACCCATCGCAGCGGGAGCAGTAGGCATAGCTCAAGGAGCCTTTGAACGCGCCTTAAAATACTCTACACAGCGAGAACAGTTCTTCCAACCCATTGCAAACTTCCAAATCACACAATGGAAACTCTCTGAAATGGCAATAAAGATAGAAACCGCAAGATTGCTTACACATAAAGCTGCTTGGCTAATCGAAAACAAACCCGACCAGCGTAGTTTAATCACTAAGCATGCTTCAATGGCGAAAGCATACGCAGCCAAAGTCGCCATAGAGGTTACTAACGACGCTATGCAAATTCATGGAGGCACCGGCTACGTTGATTCCGACCTTGAACGCTATTATCGTGACGCTAGAATCAACGATATCATAGAGGGAACAGGTGAAATTCAAAGGTATATCGTTGCCAGAGAGTGTTACAGGGAAATAGGCTTCTCAATCTAAGCGCCATGACTATTCAAGGCCACCCAACAATTTTTTCAGCGATTCCACTTCCTTCCTCAGCGTGGTTATTTCTTTTTCCAAAGTGCTGGTTTTTTCCTCTCCCACTTTTCTAAGCTTCTCAATTTCCCCCAGAAGGTCAGCTTTCTCGCTTTCCAACTTTTCAATTTTTTCCCGTAAACTTCTTAAAGTTTGCATAAGCCCTTTCTCGATTCCCTTAATTTCGTTAATTACACCTTTAATGGTTATCCTTTCTTTTTCAAGTACAGTTCGAAATTTTCTTTCACATGTAGGGCATTCAAAGAGTCCTAACGTAAGCTTGAGTCGCTCACCTGCCTTGCTAGGTTTGCTAATCATGGACCATGTTTTAAGTGGACTAGCGACCTCGGTTCCGCATTTGGGACACTCAATCAACTTCTAAACCTCAATACTAACTTGAAACTTTACTCTAAAATGTGTTTTTCCAAAATGATGAAGCTTACCAAAAAAAGAGGAAGGATTAAAGGGAGATAACGAAGTGAAGGCGTTCAACCAGTTCCTTATAGCGGTTTCTTATGGTAACTTCCGTTACCTGAGCAATTTCGGCGATTTCTCTCTGGGTTTTTCTTTCTCCGGTCAGGACTGACGCGATGTAGCTAGCTGCTGCAGCGATGCCGGTGGGTCCTCTTCCAGACGTCAGTTTTAGCTCCTTCGCAGCTGTGAGGATTTTATGAGCGATTTCTTCAACCTTTCCCTGCATGGTTAGTTGGTTAGAAAATTTGGTTATGTATTGGCTTGGTTTCACAGGTGGAATGAAATAGTCTAGTTCCTTTACAAGAAACCGATAGCTGCGTCCAACTTCTTTTTTGTTAATATTTGAGGCTAGAGCAATCTCATCGAGGGTCCGAGCTAATCCGCATTGTCTACAGGCTACGTATATGGCGGCGGCGGTTACGCCTTGAATAGATCTTCCACGGATAAGGCGCTCCCTAACAGCTTTACGATAAATAACGGAGGCAGTTTCAAGAATGTTCTTGGGTAGGCTAAGACTATTCGCTATCTTGGAGATTTCAGAAAGGGCAAAGGCAAGGTTTCTCTCTGTGGCGTCAGAGACTCTGATGCGGCGTTGCCACTTCCGAAGCCGGTAAATCTGAGCCTTCTGTCCAGGAGAAAGTGTTTTGCCGTAAATATCACGGTCGTGCCAGTCAATCATGGTGGAAAGGCCTTTATCGTGAATGGTGAAAGTAAGGGGGGCGCCAACTCTGGCGCGTTTGGCACGCTGCTCATCATCGAAAGCGCGCCACTCTGGCCCGCGATCTGTGAGTTTGGCGGCCACAACGAATCCGCAGTTCATGCATACTATCTCGGCGCATTCGTAATCCCGCATGAGCCGGGTGCTTCCGCATTCTGGGCACTGTCGAACCCTTAACTGGTGTGGGGGGGCTTCTTCGTCCTCTGTCATCTTTTTTTCTTCCTCTCTTTCATTTCGGGTTTAGAGGGGACGACATAGAGAACGCGGTTAATGAGGTGCCGCGGGTTTTGTATGTTGGGTTTCACCGCCACGTATGGAGAGGAGGTAGGGCCAAACACGTCAAAAACCATTCCCACAGGTTTGAGGTTTTCATCCTGCACTCTGTCGCCAATTCGAGGAACTTTTTCTGCCTTAAGAATTATATTCCTGCTGGCGCTTACATGAAGGACAAGGCCGATTCTCTGCAAAATCGCTTTTCCCCTCACAAAACCGAAGGTTCAAACGAAGCGCTTTATTTAAACCTTTCTGAGAGAAAAATCTAAAATCTCTGCTTTAAGCCTTCAAACTCCGATAAGTTGGCATAGTTTCATTTAGCTATATGAATCATTTGATAAATTTTCATAGAAATCAGTTTACTTATTCCGTTTCAACAGCATCGAAGCTCTACGATTCAGCTAGAGGTTTTTTGTTAATGCAACTGATCTAAGTCTCCTCCTAGGAGAAGTTTAATAACTTCATCAGTAGAGATCAACGCTGCCACACCGCAATGAATAAAAAACTTGAAATTCATAGCAGATTAAGAGATTGAGATGCGAAAGCAAAACAAGTTTGTCCTGTGGCCAGTTTACTTTGATTCCAACAAAACCAGAAGGGAAGGACGAAAGGTTCCAAAAAACCTTGCCGTACCATTACCAAAACTAGAGGAAATTCAAATTGCAGTGAAAAGGATGGGTCTTCAACCTGAAATAGTTCCTGACGCCGTACATCCAGGTTCTCCGTGGCAAAAAATCGGCCTACTCATCATCCCTAAAAGGGATTCTAAAGTCAAGACTTTGCGGAAGATCGCCAAGGAACTCTCGGATATCCGTGGATAAGAAACAGAGCATTAGTTCTTGATTCAATCTTAGAAGATTCTAGAAGATTCTTTCTGAAAATTTATTTAACAGTACTAACAACATGGTAATGCGCTGAAAGAGAGAAAGGAAGAAAGTAAAAATGAACAAGAATTTTTCAGTTGGCATAGCTTTGGTTCTGCTTTCAGTAATGCTGGTTGTAACACCTACACCAGAGGGGGCGTCTTCGAATATTGTGTATATCGAGCTCCAGCCAAACCCAGCTGCAAGTTTCATGATTGATGGCGTTGAATACTCATTTTGGGTAGCGGTAGTTACAGCAAGTCCGTATGGAACTGGAAACATGGTAATGATCATTAGGAACGTATCTGTTAACGTATACAATTTCTCTGTGTACGTTGCTGCTGAAAATCTATTGTTAGGCGAGAAGTATGGTTGGCTTACCTCGTTAGTGTATCCAGCGTGTGCTCTAGGGAATTACATATTTGAAGGCGTTCAGTCAGCCTCGATAACAATTGAAGAAATGGGCGCAAATCTCACAGCAACCGTTTCAGGTCCGATCTCTTTGTTCATCACATATACTCCCTATGGTGACAGCTGGATACATGTTGAAGATCCAGATGATAGTCCTCATCTTTATGACTATGATGGCGATGGATTCTGGTCTTACGAGACGCGAAGAGCATGCAATGCAAGCGGTAGTTTTAATGGCTATTCGCTTGAACTCGCTAATTTTAATGGGGGCAATTTCGACGTAACAGATTACGAATGGTACGATTTGGGAATACTTCCCACCTATGACGTGAATAAGGATGGAATCGTAAATATAACTGACGTAGTAATAGCAGCATTAGCCTTTGGGTCTGCAGCACAAGATAACCCCGGTACGCCTTGGAATGAACGTGGAAACTGGAATATAGTTGCGGACTTAAACTGCGATGGCAAAGTAAACATAGTTGACTTGGTCATCATAGGAGCCAACTTTGGGAAGACTATTTGATAGAACCACCAAAACAACAATCTCTCTTTTTCTATAAACATTAGATTATCTCTCAAACAAACAATCAGAGAATCAGTTAAACGCCTGTAGAGTTCGGGAACCAAGCAAATCAATTGTGTCTTCTACAGAATTATACAGTTTCTTTTGGAACAAGAATGGCGTTTACAATACCGTCTTGCCCAGGGCGGGATGTCACGCGGGCAGTTCCCAACGAAGTTTCAATTATCGTCCCCTTAGTAATCACACCTCGACGGTCATAATCAACATTAGCTGGATTCTTTACCACACGAAGAATCTCCACCTTCGTGGTTTTTCCAGAAGCATCGGAAACATTTGCCTGTTTTACAGCTAACAACCGAACTTTCATGTTGCCCCCACGCCTACGACTAACCTTCCTCTTAGGGTCACCCAACGTCGTTTCAACGGGAAAAGAGCCCCTTTCAAATTTTCTTTTCTCTCGATACCGCCGTTTTCTGCCGCCTGAAGCTTTTCTTTTATGTTGATCTCCATGCCACACCGACAAGTCTACATCATCTCATATGAATATTGATGAGCACTACCAAAACTTGACATATAAGCTTATCTTAGCAGAGCTATTTTTCTAGGTTCGTTTCCTCTTCCAGTTCGGGCTTAGCAAAATCTTCGAATATGCTTTTAAGTTGGCGTTTCATGGTTCGTAAGTCGTGGCTTAGACCGAAGAAGTCAGCGAAAAACTCTGTTGTTCGTATCACTTTTCTTCTTCCATCCCTCTCCCGAACGATCAAATCTAGATCTTCCAGTTGTTTGAGGTGATCGTAAGCGTGATGCCCCCTAACATCAATGATTTGAGGCTGGGACACTGGTTGTCGATAGGCGATGTAAGATAAGGTCTTTAAGGGACCACTGGAAAGAAGCGGCCTTGTAGCCAACCTCCGAACTTTAGGCGTGTATTCCGCCTTCAACTGCAAAACAAACCGTTCACCCTCAAGTTCAAGGATTTCAAGGGCGGTGTCACGATTTTTATACTCATCCATGAGGGCTTTCGCAAGCTTCTGAACTTTCCTTTCTGAGCGAGTTCCAATCAGGCTTCCCAGCGTCTTTAAATCAAGAGGTCGCCCAGCCACGTAGAGCGCTGCCTCTAGCAAAGCTAAATCACGTCTAAAGTTTTCTTGTCTAAGCGGCTCAGACGATTCCTGTTCCTTTTCCTCCAACAGTTGGGCCTCCCGTGACGGTTATGTAAAGTTCGCCGAAGTCTTCTTCCTGCCACAAGGTGACTTTGCCTCTTTGTGCAAGGAAGAGGAGGATTATAAAGGTTTTAACTGCTTCAAGCTTTTCTAATCCAGCCACAACTTTGGAGAACACAATCAACTTCGCTTCACTTGCAAGTTGGCAAAGGAGACTAAACAAATCTTCCATGCGCTCTTCAATTTCCATCAAATAGAGGTCTACTGGAGGAAGAACTTCTGGTGTGGGTAGGGCTGGTCCCAAATGTGGTTCTGAAGGAACTAGGCGTTCACCCTTCAACACTTCATCCAGTACTTGCAACAGATGATGGATGGTTGTTGAAGACAACTCGTAACGCAGCGGAAGGAACAAAAGTGGAGGTAAGAAATCCGGTGGAGCTTTAGGTGGAGGCAGTGGTTCCTCCAACTTCAGCAGAAGTTTAGACTTCATGAGATATATGGTGCTGGAAGAATCAAGAGCCACGCCTGAGGCTCTAAAATCAATTTCTCCCCTTTTCTCCATTTCCTCCAAGAAAGACGTTAGCAGAAAGGAGATGTTGATGTCCCAAGGCATCACCTTTTGTAGCCTATGAAGTTCAAAGAGAATGTTCCATGGAGGCTGAAAATAGAAGGGTTTTTCCATAGATGAGGGCACTAAGCAGCCTCCTTAAGCATGGCGGAAACCACGTGGGAAACTCCGTTACGTTCGTATATGCCGTATATCTTCTCAGCTTTGCTAACCATCTCAGGCTTCAACGTGATAACTACAAACTGGGATTTCACCGATTCTTCAGCCAAGAGTTCTCCTAGCTTGGCTACGTGGAAGGCATCCAGATGCGCGTCAATCTCATCAAACAAGTAGAAGGCGGCAGGCATGAAGTCTTGCAGAGCAAATATGAAGGCAACTGCTGCCACAGATCTCTCTCCGCTGCTGGCTCCACTCACGAGGATGGGCGGTTTGCCTGGAAATTGAACAACCATGTCCATTCCGCCAATAAAGGGTTCTTCAGGGTTCTCGAGTTTCAGAATGGCCTCTCCACCGCCAGTGAGTTTCGAGAAATACCCTCTGAAGCTTTCATGTATTTTGTTGAAGGCTTCCATGAAAACTGCGCGTTTTTTCCTTTCGATTTCATCCATGAAGGAGAGGATGGCTTGTTTTTCCTTTTCAAGCTCATTCATGCGTATGGATAGTTCTTTGTATCTTGAAGCTTGCTCAGCGTAGTGTGTCAGCGCTAGTTGATTAACGGCACCTAGCCGCTCAAGCTCAAAGCGTAACAGTTTAAGGGAGGGTTCGGCAGCCTTGAGTTGTTCCGGTGGAAATTTCAAGGTTTCTTCATAACCCAGTTCCATCAATCGATGGCGGTGTTGATCCAGTTGCAATTGGCTTGTTTGGAGGCTGAGTTGAAGCTCATTAAACAGCTGATCTGAACGTTCATACTCGGCATCCAATCGTTGTAACTTCTTATCAATCTCATCGATTTGAGATGTAAAAACCTTTGACTCTTCTCTAGCAGTTAAAACGGTGTGAGATAATTCCTCTTTGGTCTTTTCGAATTCTAGAAGCTCTTTTTCAAGGGTTTCCTTTTGTAGACGCGCTTCTTCAACTTCTTTTTCTACGGTTGAAATTTGCCACGCCATCTTTCTAAGCTGAATTCTTATGTTATCAGCGCCTATCTTGAGGATGTTTTCAAATTTGGATTCAAGAGTTGCAAGTTCTGTCTCTACGCTACCAAGTCTCTGCCGCAATTCAATAACTTCCTCTCCTAACCCTTCTCGCTGAATCTCCATTTCTTGAATCTGAACTGGATCGGTTTTTCGCCGTAATTCTGCCAGTTCATTGCGTAATTTTTGCATTTCTTTTCGGAGACCAATGCGTTGCGCTTTTTGGAGTCCTATCTGTGTCTTCTCTCTTTCAAGGCGCTCATTAACTCCTTGTATATGCTTCTCGATACGTCTGATGTTTTGTCTAGTTTGCTTGGCGCTTCTGCGTACTCTTGCAATTTCGCCTTCAAGGGTGGTGATGGCTTCAGCCAATCTGGTGAGTTCTATCTTGGTTTTGTCGATTTCTTCGTCAAAAGAACTTATGTCGCTTCCCCTCTTAGCTAGGTGGTCTTGAAGAGCCTTTACCGCTTCGTCAAGACTCTTCACAGCAGACTCGCTTGGAATGATGGAAGAGAAATCAACGGGCGTTCGATAATAACCGCTTTCAAATCCTCCACCAGCTTCGTAAAGGTCTCCGTTAACGGTAACTGTTCTATGGCCGTCACGGGAAGCGGCGAAAGCAGTTTTTTCATCTCTTGTTACAAGGGTGTCTCCAAAGACGAAAATCACGGCGGGTTCATAACTTTTCGCGCATTTGACGAAGGCAGAGGCAGGTCCGCTCACTCCCATGAGCTTTGGGGGATTAATGGATTTGATTGCGGACAGTTCTTCAATGGGGATTATTTTGATTCTACCTAGTTTCAGGCGTTTTAGTGTTTCAGCGCATGTGAACGCCGCGTCAAAATTTTGAACAACCATGGAGTCGAGCCAACCGGCTGCTGTTGCCTCTATGGCTCGCTCGTAACCGCTCTCCACTTTAATCAGATTTTTGAGTCGTCCGTATACGCCGGAAATTACTCCCAATTCCGCAAGCTCTTCGATGTTTCTTAATGCGTTTTCCTCTGTTGCAACTCTTTCTGCCAGTTCACGTTGAGTGGCAAATTCCACCACTGCTTCTCGAGCGGATTCGGCGATTTTCTCCGCTTGGATTATTTCTTTCTCCACGGATTCCCTTTGTGCAATTCTTCGCTCTAGGGTTCGTTCAAGATTTCTAGATTGGTTTATCTGTTCCCTTTGCACCGTCTTGAGGTCTACGTAGGATTTTTTGAGGTCGTTGAGGGTGGATGTAAATCTGTCCCTTCGGGTTTTGAGGTCGTTTAGTCGATGTGAAAAAACCTTTATTGTTGTTTGGCTTCGGATATAGTCGCTTCGGAGATCGATAAGGTTCTTAGTAAGCTTGTCTAATTGTCGCTCAACTTCTCTAACTTTTTTGCTGTTTTCGCCTAAGTTAGACCGCAGTTGTGCAGCTTCATTTGAGACCGTTTCATATTGGGATTGTTTGAGGGCAATTTCTTTGGAAAGGCGATCATGTTCTTGTTTTAACTGCTGAATCTCCTTGCGGTTTTCAGTGATCTCATTTTTGATAGCTTCTAGTTGTTGGAGATTGTTTTCCCTCACTTTTTTGAGGCCTTCAAGGCTTGTTGTTCCAGCGCTCATTTTGGTTGCTAGTTCGGTTAGTTTCGATTTTATGTCGCCTATCTTGACTTGAACTTCAAGGAGACGTGTTCCACCTTCCTCGATTGCTTCTGAACTGAGTTTTCTCCATTCCGTTTCAACTTCACGGCGCTGGGACCTAAGTTGTTCCCTTAATTGCCTCGATTTTTCAACCTTGTCTCGAACTGCCTCAATTTTTGATGTGACCTCAGTGATTTTTCTTTGGATTTCCAAGATTTCGCCGAAGATTTTCATGGCTTCAAAGCTTTTGATTTCTTTTTGAAGGAACATGTAACGGAGCAGTTCGTTGCGTTCTCTTTCTAGGTCGTCTACTCTTTTCTGTACCTCGTCTATTCGGCCTATGGCTGTTTGTATGGCTATTTCTGCTGTTCGAAGTTTTTCTTCTGCTTCAGCTTTTTCGGCATCATATTGGGCTATGCCAACTAGGTCGGATATTATTTTTCTACGTTCGTGGGAAGAAATTTCAGCCATGCGTGTAATGGTCCCTTGCACCACAACGTTGTGTCCAGTCGGGCTGATTCCAGCCACAGATAGTATGTCGGTAATGCGGGATCTTGAGATTCTTCTTCCGTTGAGGCGATAAACGCTTTGGCCGTCCCTGTAGATTTCACGGGAAATGGTTACGGTGCTTGTGTCGACTGGTAAGCGGTTGTCAGAGTTGTCAAATTGAATGACAACTTTGGCGGCTTTTGCTTTTTCTACGTGGGCTTCTGGGGAACCGTGAAATATTAGTTTGGCAAGGCTTTCAGCGCGAAGTCTTCTGGAGCTTAGCTCGCCTAAGCCAAATAGAACGGCGTCAGCGATGTTGGTTTTTCCGCTTCCATTTGGTCCAGTGAGAACGGTGAAACCTTTGTCGAGTAGGACGCTGGCGGTTTTCGGGCCGAAGGATTTGAAATCTTTTAGTTCGATTTTTTTGATGTGGGGCATTTTCCTCTAAACCGCCTTCGGTTTTTGCATGGCAGAGTTAACCTACCATTTTACAATCTTTCTATAAATAACTTCTATAAATAAGATATGTAATGGGAACGAGTTTTAACTATTTTGTTGGTAAAGCTCAAAGGGTTTTTCATTGTTTTCTTGCGCCGTGGAACTTTTGTGCCATCTCTTTAACAAAAGATTTTATACTTTCTTCGTTGCCGTAAACAAGCATATATCCGTTCTTTTGCATTTTGAACGTAAGTTTGTTTTCTCTGGCAAGTCTTTCCACATCTTCTCGAGGAGTGTCTTCTGAAATTTGAATTCGCACCCAATTTTTATCTCGTGGAAGTCCGGGAACAAATCTGGGAGTTTCTTCCTCTTTTTCCTTGATTTTTGTTTTTTTGGCTTTTTCAAGTTTTCTTAACCATCTTTCGACGAATTCTGTTCCTAGTTTTTCTTGTGCTGTGAAAATGGCGTAGGATTCGACGTTTCTTAGGTAGGTTTCGATTCTTGGGATGTTTTCTATGTGAGTTGGGTCGGCTTTTAGGATTTGTATCATGGTTTTGGCGGAGCGTAGGTCGTTCATTATGTTGGGTGGGATTTTTTCGCCTTTTTTTCGAAGTTCGGTGAGTAGGTCGGCTAGAGATTTCCAGTTTTCTTCGTAACTCATGTTTTATGTTACTCTCCGTTTTAGAGGCATTCAAGATATAAATGGTAACGGAATAGCACTTTAAGTTTCGGATGCATAAAAAAGATGGAGACTAGGCTTCTTCGTCGATGTCGTGTTCTATTTTGCGTGCTCGTGTTTTGATCCATTCTGTTACCTTTTCTTCGGTCATTTTCTCGGCTTGACGTTGTTTTTCTAGTTTTTCTTTTATGAGGGCTAGGAGGTTCTCGGGTTTGACGGGTTTTATTATGTAGGTGTCTGCTCCTAGGTTTAGGGCTTCGACGGCGTTTTCTAGGGATGGATATCCAGTAATCATGATTTTTACTGTTTTGGGGTGGTTTTCGTGTATTTTTGTGAGGAGTTTTGTGCCTTTCATGTCTGGGAGTTTGATGTCTAACAGTGCTAAGTTGAAGAATTTTGTTTGGGATTTTTGTAGGGCTTCTTTTCCGTTTTTTGCGGTGTCTGTGTTGTATCCTTTTTGTTGGAGGATTGTGTTTAGGGTTTCGCGTATGTTTGTGTCGTCTTCTACTATGAGGATGCTGGGTTTATCTTTTGGCAAGGTTTTTCACCTCTATTCTCTTGTTGAATGGGTAGTTTAACCGTGAAAGTTGAGCCTTTTCCTTCTTCGCTTTCTACTTGGATGGTGCCGCCATGCATCTCGACAAATTTCTTGCAGATTGGTAGGCCCATACCCATGCCTTTGGCTCTGGTTGTGAAGAAGGGGATGAAAAGTTTCTTCATGTTTTCTTTGGGAATGCCGACACCTGTATCTTGAAATTTAATTGATGCAAAACCATTCTTTAGTGAAGTTGAGATGGTGAATTTTCCACCGTTGGGCATAGCCTCAATAGCATTTGTTGTTAGGTTCGTAAAGACTCTTCTAATTTGGTTTGGATCAATGTATAGTTTGGATGTGTGTTGGCTGTGTATGATTGAAACTTTTATGTTTTCGGGTATTGAAATGTCTGAAAGGGTTTCTTGAATGAGAGATTCTAAGTCGGCTTCAGCAAGTTCGGGTTCTTTGGTTCTTGCAAAGTCTTGGAGGTCAGACACGATTTTGTTGGCGTATTTGATTGATTCGTCGATGGTGTTGATCGTCTTGTTGTTTTCCTCAAGAAGGTTTTCAATCCACTGACTAATCTCGCTAACAATAGGTTCTGGCAAGAGATTTCGAACTTCCTCATATTCCTCGCTTACGAGTGCTGAATTTACGGTCATAGTTGAATTTTTGAGGATGTAGACGGCGTTTGTGATGGCTTGTAGGGGGTTTCTTAGGTCGTGCCCCACCATTGTTGCTAGTTCGCCTACAGCTGCTAGTTTTTCTAACTTTAAACGTTCCTCTTCCATTCGTTTTCTCTCTCTTATATCTCGCCAAATGATGATAACCGCAGGGCGACCTTGATAATGTATAAGTGCTGGGCTGCCTTCAACTGGAATGCGTTCGCCAGTTTTGGTTATTAATTCAGCTTCAGAAGGTGACGGAGTGATTTCTCGCCGTATTGTTCGATCATATTCTTCTTTTACAAATTTGAGATATTTTTTGTCGATTAGTTTTTCAGGTGGAAGATCGATTAGTTCGTCTCTTGAGTAGCCTACAATTTCTAGGGCTTTCTTGTTTGCGAAGATGGTTTTTCCATCTTGAATCATTACGACTCCGTCGCTTGCTTCCTCTACTAAAACAGAGTATCTTTTCTCCGATTCTAACAGTTCTTCGGTTCTTTTTTGAACAAGCTCTTCTAAATGTTCTGAATATTGCCTCAGCTTTTCTTCCATCTTCTTTCTTTCTGTGATATCTCTTGAAATTGCCATGGCGTAAATGATTTTACCGTTGCTATCTCTTACGGGCATTATTGTAGTGCTATACCATCTTAGCCCCAATTTCGTTTGTGTTAGGGTTTCCTCAGCAAGAAGCGGGTTTCCTGTTTGAAATACTGCTTTCACTTTTCTCATTTGCAAATCTGCTATGTCCTTAGGAAACAAATCATACATATTTTTACCAATCATTTCTTCAGGTGTTTTTCTCAAAGCCTTGGCGGCTTCTTGATTTGCAGAGAGAAAATTACCTGCTTCATCTAGCGTGAAGATTGCATCAGCTGCGGATTCCACTAAAACTCTATATTTTTCTTCTGATTCTCTAATTTTTTCTTGGACTTTCTTAATTTCTGTGACATCGATGCCTACAGCAAGGCTGCCTACTGGTTTTCCTTTTTCGTCCAGTATGCTATTGGCATACCAACGAATAGTCTTCGACGTTCCGTCTTTACAGCTAATGGTTGTTTCCTCATTTTCTTTGCGTCCTCTTTCCTCAATAACTTCTTTAGCTTGAGCAAAAATTTTAGCACGGTATTTCGGGTCTGGATAAAGCCATTCCCAAACCCTTTTATGTCCAATAACTTCTTCGCGGGGATATCCAGAAATAAGCTCCGCAGCACGATTCCATAAAGTTACATTATCTTCTGCATCAAGGAGATTGATCCAGACATCTGCCGTGTCAATAACTTTGTTCTGAAACTCCAATAGATGTCTTGCTCGTTCCTCTGATCTCCGTAAAGTTTCCTCCGCCTTCCTTCTTTCTGTAGTGTCCCTCGCAATAACCATCATACCAGCGATTTTACCATCTGTATTCATAAGAGAAGCTGAACATTCTAAATGTATCTCTCGGCCTTTTTTGTTCTTGATACACGTGTTAATGGTGGTTTTTTTGCCAGCAAGAATGTTTGCAAAAGTACTCTCAAGCGCTGGTATGTCTTTACGAGAAAATACACCTACCCTCGTGAAATGCTTTCCCAACAGTTCTCCTTTTGACCCACCAAACACTTCCACAGTTTTTCTATTAACATCAAGAATTCTTCCGGACGTATCCAGATATATCAGGCAGTCATTGGCGTTCTCGAAGATGTTCCTGAATTTTTCTTCTGATTTTTTGAGGGTCTTTTCCATCTTCTTTTGTTCTGTGATATCTATATGTTGAACTACTGCGTTAGTCACTTTACCGTTTACATCTTTTATTGGAAAGATGGTAACATCAAGAAGTCTATGGGTTGCCCCTGGCACCTTAACATGCTTCACTTTTGAAAAATCATAATCTATTACAAAGTTAACAGTCTTGCCTTTAGTAAACACTTCTTTAATAAGCGGCATAAATCCTTGTCTTCTAGCTTCATTGTCTTTGAACATGTTATATTTTTCAATCACTTCTTCATCCTTTTTTATTCCAAACAATCTGCGACAAGCATCGTTCATCTTTATGTTTGTGCCTTCATCATCTGAAATCCATGTGCTAAATGGACTCTGCTCAATAACACTGTTAAGAAATAATTCCGCTTTCTTGCGTTCGGTGATGTCTTTGGCAACATGCACACAGCCTATATGCTCACCATTCTCATCAAAAAGCGGTGAGACAGTTATTAAAAGTGATATGCCCAAGTTAGGAACGTTTATTTCTGTTGTTTCTGCTTTTTTTGTTACCTTCATTATTTTACATGGACAATCAGGCAAGGGTTCATCTCTGCCGTGCAGCACTTTAAAACATTGTTTACCTATCAGCTCTTCTAGTTCTTTCTTCAGAAAATCGCAAGTTGCCTTATTAGCTCTTACAAACCTGAAATCGTTATCTAAAATGAACACAAAATCAGAAATGGCATTAAAGGTCCTCATCCAATCTTCAGCGGCCTTCTTAATTTCTTCTTCTGCCGACTTGCGCTCGCTGATGTCTACAATCATTCCTGATATGGTGTCCCCTTCAAGAAATGCATTCAAAAGTACATTCTTGGGTCTCCCTGTCTTTGTAATTGTTTCAACTTCGAAATTTTCAACCTTACCATTTTTCTTAAGATTTTCAATTAAAACCTCTCTGTCCTTCGGGTTTTTATATCTCCTTAGAACACCTTCCAACATCAGTTCTTCAAGCGATTCAAATTCAAACATCTTGGCCAAAGCCGCATTTGCATAGAGAACATCACCTTTAAGATTGGTTTTATATACCCCTACAAGTGCATTATCAACAAGGTTTCCGTATTCTTTCTCTGAATCCTTCAGCGCCTCCTTCAGCCGCTTGAGCTCGGAACTTTCGATAAGCTCCCACTCACCCCTCCTCCTAACAAGAGCGAATTGATGGTTGCGGACCACATCCAAGACTTCAGATGCGCCGCATTTATCAAGGGAATAGGTGCAAACGGCCAATATCCGATATTTGCCGATAACATCGTTTACCTCTCTTTCATACTCAACAAAATCTTTCCAATCTCTTTTTTCAAGCCAAGCCGTATTACCCGTCACTCTTATGCCAACATAACCCTTAGCCAAGGCTTGATCGAGTTTACCAATCCAAGCGTTAAGAACTCTTTGTAGGTCGAAAGCATCATCTTTAACATACCATTCGGTATGCGGAACGATCTCTATTTGACCTTTTTTTAAATACTGACCAAAATTGGGCACAGCCTCTCTCATCGCTTTTTCAGCTTCTCCTTTACTAAGAGGCTCTGAAGTAACCCACATGCAGAATTCGTTATTTTCTAGTCCTGCTTTGAAGTAAGGTACCAAGACGTCAACCAAATCTTCTTTGGTCTCATAGAACTGACAGAAGTGCATGCCCCAAGGGGCATCACCTATGATATCGATTCCAGTTTTTCTAATTTCTTCTTGCATCCTATGCTTTAACAACTGCACTTTTCCTCAATTCCTTTATGTAATCTGGAAACTCGTAACCTTTCTTCTCCATGAATTTCAACCCAAGCTTAGAATACAAATTCTTGAGAATCAAATTCTCCATCACTGGCGCCCCTGAAACCAGCAGCCTCTCTAAACCAGCAGAAAAAACCTCTGGTTTCTCAGCAATTTCTTTCCACTTTAAATGGCAATTGTTCGCCAAAAAATCGTAAATAACCTTGGCTCCAGCCTCTTTGAAAACCTGCTTCAGCGTCTCATCTACCACATTAAGCAACGAATCATCTAGCCTTTCCATTCTCTTACTGACTTTTACTACAGTCATGCCATTTTTCCAAATAGAGGCTTCAGAAGTTATCAAATTTAACTTATATGAATTTAAAGTGTGTATCAAAAATAACCATTCATGTTCAGAATCTGAATCAAAATCCACCTCTAAAAGGCACATATCGACCTCTCAAAGCATCAGTTACACACCGAACGCTCCTCTTTCAAGGATGAAGCCAAAAGCTTGAATTTAACCTCATAGAGTTTGTCAAGAAACGAAAAATACGCTTCTACCTCCTCGTATTCCCGCCGTAGCTTAAGGCATAAACGTTTAAGGCTCGTAGTCTGTATAATCTGCGCCCCTTCCGAACCAAGCAACTTCTCCAAATAAGAATAGAAAACCTCAATCTTCTCACCAATCTCTTCCCGCTTCACCATAACATGCCTTTCCATAAATGTATAAATCAACATGGAAGCAGATTCCCCAAAGACCAACCTCATCGTATCATCTAGGGCCTCAAACACCAACTCTCCAAACCTTTTCATTTCTCAAACCGCTCCTTTCCATATCAAGGCTGAAACAATTCATTTGTTCGGATTCGGAACGTACCCTATATACATTACCTCATAATCGGATTCCGAATTGGAACAGATAGAAAACTTTTATAGAAGAAATATTAACCCAGTATATTCTTCACCAATAGAATCCGATTTGGAGTCTGACACCTTGCCCACAAAAATAGCTGAAAAGTTACACAGAAGAGTAATCAAAAGCTTCATGGACATCCTTATCTTAGCAGAACTAAAAAATGGCTCCATGAGCGGCTACGACATTATAGATGTCATTCACAAAAAATTCGGCATCTTGATGAGCTCAGGCACCATCTACTCTTTACTGTACTCCATGGAAAGAGACGGTTTAATAAAGGGCATATGGAACCAACGAAAAAGAGTCTACACACTAGCCGAAAAAGGAGAACAAAACACAAAAGTCATCGAAAAAGCAAACGAAGAAATCCAAATTTTTCTAAGAAACATGTTAGTGCTTAAGGATTAGTTTTGGGAAACTCCGCTGACGTAGCACGCAAACTTGCCAAGGCTGGCTTCGCGTACTTCTCCAAGATAGAAGGCGCCCAAATTTCAGGAAACGTAAATGAAAACTGAAACAAAAATCCAAAACTCTAACGAAAAGGTTTTTAGTTGCATCTCCCAACACAACAAGCAAAACTAAGTTTCGACATGTGAGGTGATAGGTTTGTCTGTATTCGCAGCACCTGGAGCTTACGATCGTGCCATCACCGTCTTTTCCCCAGATGGACGCCTCTTCCAAGTTGAATACGCCCTCGAAACAGTAAATCGAGGAGCAACCATACTAGGAATAGCTTGCTCCGAAGGAGTTGTCTTAGGAGCAGAAGAAAAAATTGAAACAAAACTGCAAGATGCGAATTTTACTTGGAAACTATACGAGGTAGATGACCACCTGGGGGCAGCGGTCGTTGGCTTAGGATCCGACGCTCGCATCCTCATCGACCAAGCCAGAATCTACTCCCAAAGCAACCGACTAATGTACGACGAAGCCATCGACGTTGAAATCGTTACAAAACGCGTCGGAGACATAAAACAACTCTACACCCAACACGCAGGAGTAAGGCCCTTCGGAGTCTCAATCATTTTCGGCGGAGTTGACAAAACAGGAAACAGAATATTCTCAACAGACCCAAGCGGCTCCTACAGAGGTTACAAAGCCGTAGCCGTGGGCATTGGCCGCGAAACAGTTGAAAACATTCTAAAGGAAGAATACCGAGAAGACATGGACCTCGATAAAGTAATCAAACTTGCCATTAAATGCCTTACCAAGGCTCTTGAAGCGAGAGGAGAGCCTAAGAGAGTTAAAATAAGCGTGATTCCATCCGCGACAAAAAAGTTGAAAATGCTCACCGACGAGGAAATTGAGACCTATCAGAGAGGGCTTGAGGGCAGTGGAACTTCATGAGCGAACGCTACACCGTTGCGCGCTTGACCCATGATGGAGAACACTTCGAGATTTTAGTCAAGCCCCAACTAGCCTTTTCCTATAGGCTCGGAAAAACCACATCCATTTCTGAACTTTTGATCACCGAAACCATTTTCACCGATGCCGGGAAAGGATTAAGAGCATCAGAAGACAAACTGCAGAAAATCTTCGGAACCACAGATCCCATCAAAATAGCCAGCGTCATCCTCAAGAAGGGAACACTTCAGTTAACTACAGAGCAACGGAAACAGTTAGTTGAAGATAAACGAAGACAAATCATTTCCTTCATATCCCGTCAATGCGTCGATCCGAAAACAAATCTTCCACACCCTCCCCTACGCATAGAACAGGCAATGAAAGAAATTCACTTCTCAATAGACCCCTTCAAAGAAGTCGAAGAACAAGCAAGAGAGATCATAAAACTTTTACGTCCGATTCTACCCCTTAAAATGGAGCAGGTTTCCGTAGCTGTGCGCATACCATCTGAGTATGCAAGTAAAGCTTACGGAACCGTTAAAGGCTTCGGCACGATAAAACGGGAACAATGGCAAGCCGACGGATCGTGGTCCGCAACCGTAGAAATGCCAGCTGGGCTTTACGGTCCCTTCCTAGAAAAATTGGGAAACATAACTCGAGGCAATCTTGAAGCAAAAATGGTTGAATAATCTTTCATGTTCGAGGTGATTATATGCCCCTTTTCTATGAGAGGAGACAACTTGTAACTCCCGGAGACCTCCTAGCTGAAGACGATTACATAGCTGGCGACAATACCTACAAAGATGATGGCAAAATCTACGCTAGCCGGGTTGGACTCGTTGATTATGAAGCTCGAAAGGTTCATGTTGTTGCCCTAAAGGCGTTTTATATTCCTTCCGTTGGAGATACCATCATTGGAAAAGTTGTCGAGGTGACCACAGGCGGCTGGATCGTGGACATCAACGCTCCCTATTTTGCGATGCTTAGAGCATCTGACGTTATAGATCGCCCCTTTAAACCAGATACAAGCGATTTACCATCCATCTTCGACGTAGGCGATCTAATCATAGCGAAGGTAGCTGCTTACGATCGAACCCGTGATCCTCTATTAACTGTTCGAGAACCCGGCCTCGGAAAAATCATGCGAGGACAACTCGTTGAAATTACCCCCACAAAGATTCCGCGGGTTATCGGAAGAAAAGGCTCAATGGTAAGTATGATAAAAAGAGAAACAGAATGTCAAATCACCATTGGTCAAAATGGATTAATTCTTATTAGCGGCAAGACTCCTGAAGATGAACGACTTGCCGTTATGGCTCTTCACAAAATTGAAGAAGAATCCCATACGAGTGGATTGACAGATCGCGTAACTGAAATGCTTAGAAAGAAAAGGGAAGGTGTTGAACATACCTAAAAGAAAAACCGAAAAGAAGAGATTGGACATGCTTAAGAAAAAGCCTGAAAAATTAATCGACAAAGACGATATTAGAATAGATGGAAGAAAATTGAATGAGTTAAGACCCACAAAAATTGAAGTCGGTGTTCTCGGTAACGCCGATGGTTCAGCTTACATCGAACAGGGAAAGAACAAGATTCTCGCCGCAGTCTACGGACCTAAGGAAGTACATCCGAGGCATCTAGCCCTGCCAGATCGCGCTGTGCTCCGTTGCCGCTATCACATGGCGCCGTTTTCAGTTGAGGAAAGAAAGTCACCAGCCCCATCAAGAAGAGAAATAGAACTCTCTAAGGTAATTCGAGAAGCTCTAGAGCCATCCATCTTCGTCGAATACTACCCACGAACATCCGTCGACATTTTCATCGAAGTCTTACAAGCAGACGGCGGAACAAGATGTGCAGGCATCACCACTGCTTCCCTTGCGTTAGCGGATGCTGGAATTCCGATGCGGGATTTGGTTGCGGCGTGCGCGGCTGGTAAAGTGGAAGGACGGTTGGTGCTTGATCTTATGGATGTAGAGGATAAGGTGGGTGAGGCGGATGTTCCCCTAGCCTTGATGCCTAACTTAAACGCTATAACCTTGCTTCAGATGGATGGAAGTTTAACGATTGAAGAGTTTGAGAAGGTAATTAACCTCGCCCTTGAAGGCTCCAAACAACTCTACACCCTTCAAAAAGAAGCTTTAAAATCAAAGTATGTTGTTGTAAAGGAGGCGGCGGAAGAATGACACCCCCACCAATACTTGTACGCGTCAAGCAAAAAAGAATCGCTGAACTTCTTTCCAGCGGAAAGAGACTAGACGGACGAGGACTAACTGATTATCGTGAAATCCAAGTGGAAGTGGGAGTCATTGAACGCGCTGAAGGTTCCGCTCGAGTGCGTCTAGGCAAAACCGAAGTGATGGCTGGAATAAAAATCGAGACTGGCGAACCTTTTCCAGACGTACCCAACGAAGGCGTCCTCACTGTTAATGCTGAACTCGTGCCCTTAGCATCCCCCACCTTTGAACCGGGACCACCTGACGAAAACTCAATAGAACTAGCCCGAATTGTTGATAGGGGCATACGAGAGTCTAAGGCCATTGAACTGGAAAAGCTATGCATTGAGCCGGGAAAGAAGGTTTTCGTAGTCTTTGTTGATGTCTACGTTCTTAACCACGATGGAAATCTCATAGACGCCTCAGCTATGGCAGCCCTAGCTGCCCTACTTAATACAAAGATGTTTAACTATGAAATAGAGAAAGGAGAAATCAAGATTAAGCCAGGCTACACGCCACTTCCAATCAGAAACTATCCGATAGCCGTTACCTTCGCAAAGATAAATGATAAACTTATAGTGGACCCTTGGCTTGAGGAAGAACAAGTCATGGACGCCAGACTTACAATGGCTCTGGATAAGGATGGAAAAATTTGTGCCATACAGAAAGGTGGTTATGGTTACTTTGCTACACAACAAATCTTGGAAGCCTCTAAGATAGCTCAAGAAAAAGCTGAAGAGTTACGGAAAACTATGGTGAAGGGCTGATGGGTCGCAGAAGAAGAACAAAGAAGGTTGGTATGACAAGAGGACTTGGAACTCGTTACGGCGCAACAGTGAGAAAACGCTACACCAAGGTACTTTCTGAGATGAAGAAAGACCACAAATGTCCCCAATGTGGCTCTGAGTCGATTCGACGAGAAAGCGTGGGCGTTTGGAATTGTAGAAAATGCGGTCTCACCTTCACGGGTGGCGCCTACACCCCGGTCACGAAACTTGGGGTTGTGGCTAAACGGGGGGTAAAGGGTTTACCTGCTCCAGAAGCTGAGTAGACGAGAAAAGTGAAAAGTTTCACGATTTACGCTTCTTCTGAAGGGGGCTAGAATAAACGATACTGTTAACTACCTCCCGGAGACCAGCGAGAAGAACAAGAACACTTTGTCACGATATAGCCCATTCCCTTCCAAACATTATACGAATCAACCGAGGCAAACTGAATATACATGGGGTAGCTGAAAGGGCTGTTGAATTAGACGCAGATCGAATAGTCGTCATTGACCGATGGAAAGGAGGACCCGGAAAAATCAAGCTTTTTCGGATGGAACCAACCGGCTCAATTCAGGTTCCTCCATTAATGTATCTTGCAGGTGTTAAGCTTCAAAGAGAATTTGAGACGAAGATAAAGCATGTTCGATCCCTTGTGGTTACCACGGAGCTGGAAGCTCCTCCCGAAACCGTAAGAATTGCAGAGCGTTTGTCAGATTTCTTCAATTTACCGAGGTTATCAATGGATGAAGCTACCAAGAAGCATCAGGCTTCGATGCACGTTTCACTTAACGATTCATGTCGCAACCAAATTACGTTTATGCTTCTTCCACAAATGGTTGAAATAGGTCCTCGAATTACCCTATCAAGGTTGGTGTGGGAAGTCCCGACATGAAGGCTCAAGCCATCATCCGCCTAAATTTCTCATCTGAAAAGCAGTTGAAGGTCGTGCTGGAGGCGTTGAAACCAGAAACCAGAAGTCCAGCAACCCGTCGTTCTAAGGTTCAGATGAAGGGTGAAGGAAACAGTTTAACACTGAACTTCAAGGCGAGCGACACTTCCGCCCTAAGAGCCGCCATAAACTCTTATCTTCACTGGATACTTTTGACAAAAACTATATTGGAGTCAGTCAGTGAACTATAGTCACAAAGAACGGTTTGGGTGAAAACACTTAATTAACGCAAAGCTATAATGCTGAAGGAGTTTGAAGCAACAGTTTGAGGAATTGAGATGAGCGAAGAGATTTCGAGGCTTCCACCTCAGGTTCAGCAACGGTTACTTAGGCTTCAGCAACTACAACAGACGTTACAAGGAGTTTTGACGCAGAAGCAGCAGCTTGAACTGGAACTCAACGAAGTTGAGCAGGCGTTAAGCGAGTTGGAAAAGCTGACCGACACCGCGGTGATTTACAAGTCCATCGGCTCACTTCTCGTCAAGTCTGAGAAAACCAAGGTGACGACTGAGTTAAATGAGCGGAAAGAGTTGTTGAACATGAGGATTAACGTACTGGGTAAACAGGAGGAGCGCCTGCGAACCCAAGTGAAGGATTTGCAGGAAAAGTTGCAACAAGATTTGCGTCCGATTTCACCTCCTCCTTAAGGTGAAAATTCTCTTGGAAGAGATAGGGATACCTGAACTTACTCTTGAGCAGGTGGAAGAGCTTTGTGGAATCGCTGAGAAAACTGCGAGAGAACATGTCCTATCAAAGGTTCCTCCCCGCAGGATATCTACTCTCAACGTAACAGTTGACGCCGAGGGAACGAAGCCCATCACCATAAACGTGGATGTAGAAATCGTTTTGTCGCCCCTCATGAAGAATTTCAATGTTGAAAAATTGGCCGAAGAAGCTACGGAAAGGGCCTTCGCATCCATTGAAAACTACTTGAGGAAACTCTCATGCAAATCCACGAAATAGTTGCCCTTATAGACAAGCTTAACGCCAAGTTGGTTGTTCTTTTATGTCATCATAATGCTGATCCAGACGCCATATGCGCTGCATTTGCTTTCTCTCGACTATTAAGGCGTCTAAAACCCAAGCTAGAAATCGAGATGGCAGCTGCTCAGGGACCAAGCAGACTTTCCAAATTTATGTTGAAATCGTTACCCGTGAAACTGACAGCGCAACCGCACATCGAAAAAGCTGATCTCATTATTTTATTGGACACAAATACCATCCAACAGTTAGATGAATGGGGCGAGAGAGTTAAGGCATCCAATTCTCCCCTCATCGTAATTGATCATCATGCAAGCCATCCGGAAACTGAACGCCTCGCAACAATGTGTGTGGCAAATGAAGAAGCTTCATCCACCTGCGAAATTATCTACCGGTTTTTCAAAGAGGCAGAGGTCAAGCTAACGGAAGTTGAAGCGAAAGCGCTTTTCCTTGGAATAGCCTTCGACACAAGACATTTTGTCATAGCCACTTCTACCACACTAAAAATCGTAGCCGATCTAATCGAAGCTGGGGTGAACGTCCAAGAAACCTTGTCCCTCCTCTCTCTACCAATGGAGCATTCAGAGCGCATAGCACGGTTAAAGGCAGGACGCCGCGTGAAGCTTTTAAAGCTCGATGACTGGTTGATTGCGCTTTCTCATGTTAGTGCCTACCAAGCCTCTGCGGCCAGAGCCCTAATTGGATCCGGAGCCCATGTGGCCATTGTTGCTGGTCAAAGGGGAGATAAGCTTCAAGTCAGCTTAAGAGCGTCCCAAGATTTTCATAAGGAAACTGGAATACATTTGGGTCGTGACATAGCCAAGCCTTTGGGCGAGTATCTGCATGGCATGGGTGGGGGTCACTCGGTTTCAGCTGGGGTTAACGGTGTGGGAGATGTGGAGACCAGCCTCAAGCGTTGCGTAAGGCTGCTAAAAGAGAGATTAAAATAACTCTTTCTTGAGTAACTACTCTTAAATGATTGAAAAGTTGCCAGTAACGTGGCGAGCGAAACATTGGCAGTCATCGAAACAAGGAACCTAACATACACCTATCCCGGTGCAACAAAACCATCCATCAAAGACGTATCTATAACCATTGAAAGAGGAGAATTCGTCATTCTAACTGGTCCAAGTGGCTGTGGGAAAACAACCCTATGCCGATGCTTCAATGGTCTTGTTCCTCATTTTTATGGTGGAAAACTTGAAGGAGAAGTTGTTGTCGCCGACCGCAAAGTAGCTGATCACTCAATTTATGAACTCGCTCGACACATCGGTTTTGTTTTTCAGAATCCAGAAAATCAGCTCTTCGCATTGTCGGTTGAAAAGGATGTGGCCTTTGGTCTTGAAAACCTCGCTGTGCCTAGAGATGAAATGAGAAAACGAGTTGATTGGGCTCTTCAAATGGCAGGCATAGAGGAGCTTAGTGAAAGGTCGCCTCACGAGCTTTCGGGCGGGCAGCAGCAAAGGGTTGCCATAGCCTCTGTGCTTGCTATGCAGCCAGACGTTATGATATTGGATGAACCCACATCCTTCCTTGATCCTGTAGGAGCCCAAAAAATCTTCGAGGTGATTAACGAGTTAAACAAAAAATTGGGCATTACAATCATCTTAGTTGAACATCGGTTGGACTTGGCTTCAAAATACGCCAATCACGTTATTGTTATGGATGAAGGAAAAGTTGTTTTAGACGGCGAGCCCCGAAGGGTCTTCAACTCTGAAGAAGCCCGCCTGATTGGCGTTGGCGTCCCCAAAGCAACCAGGCTTTACCAGATTCTCAAAGAAAACGGAATACGCCTCCACAAAGTTCCAGTGACCTCAGAGGAAGCAGCAAGCCTCTTACGGGAGGTTTTGAAGCGTGATTGAGGTTAAAGATGTCTATTTCAGCTATCCCACTGGTGTTGAAGCCTTAAGAGGAATCACCATCGCCATTGACGATGGAGAATTCCTAGCCATCATGGGACAAAATGGTGCGGGAAAAACAACTTTAGTGAAACATTTCAATGGACTGTTAAAGCCAACAAAAGGAGAGGTTGTCGTTGACGGAGTAAACACCCGGGAAGTAAGCGTAGCCCAACTTGCCCGAAAAGTTGGATTTGTATTCCAAAATCCGGATCACCAACTTTTCTGTGAAACCGTGGGGGAGGAAGTTGCCTTTGCCCTTCGAAACTTTGGCTTTGAAGAAAACGCCATCAAGAAGCGGGTTGATTGGGCCCTAAATCTCCTAGACGTGACACAGTATCGTCAAACGTCTCCCTTCATGCTCAGCGGTGGGGAAAGAAAACGGGTTGCTTTGGCTTCAGTTCTCGCTTGGGACCCTCAGGTTGTCATTCTTGACGAGCCAACGATTGGTCAGGATCATCAGCAAAAGGAGAAATTGCGGCAGTTTATTGTTCAATTGAATGCTCAGAAAAAAACTGTGATTGTTGTCACTCATGATGTAGAGTTTGTAGCTGAGTGTAATCCGCGCGTTATGTTCATGTCTGGAGGAAAAATTGTGGCTGAGGGACGGGCAGAAGAAATTTTGACAAATCCAAAGCTTGTTGCCCAGGCTTCTATTGTGCCTCCGCAGATAACCCAGATTTTTTTGGGGCTCTCTGATTTGGGGTTGCCGACAAACGTGATTGATGTTCATGAGGCTAGGAGAATTCTGCTTGGCCTTTTGGAGGGCTCCTCATGAGTATGTTTGAGGGTTTTAGGTTCAGAAGGGTTTCTTCGGTTATCCACCGGTTAGATCCGCGAGTTAAGTTCTTTTTTGTTTGTGTGTTGTTTGTGATGGCGATATTATTTAGCAAGTTGCCTCCCCTCATTTTGCTGTTTTTTGTCCCGTTGCCCTTTGTTTTTGTGGCTGGTGTTCAGCGGGAATGGCTTCGATCTATGAGAGGAGCCTTATTCTTTGCAGTCATCATTTTTCTATTCAACTTTGTTTTCACCTATTTCTATACGCAGTATCCTCAACTTCCGTCAGCGTCTCTGCTAGAACGTTCCTTTGCCATGACTCTTCGTTTCTTGGTTTTGGTGGAATCTTTCTCTGTGTTTTTCTTGACAACTTCGCCGGACCATTTGGGTTTGGCGTTGGAGCAGAGTCATGTGCCTTACGAGTTTTGTTTTGCCTTCACTACTGCAGTTCGCTTTGTTCCTGTTTTGGCTGAAGAAGCCCAGACCATCATGGATGCTCAGAAGGCTAGGGGATTAGAGTTGGAGCGTGGAAACTTCCTGAAAAGGGTGCGAAACTACATTCCTATCCTTATTCCACTTATTGTTAGTGCCATCCGAAGAAGCTTAGAGTTGGCGGAAGCCATGGAATCCCGAGCTTGGGGAGCCAGCGAAAAACGCACCAACCTTTACGTGCTTAAGCTGAGGAGGGCAGATTACTTTCTAGCCTTAGGGGCTGTTCTCATGTTAGTCTTCGCGATCTATGTTTGGCTTTTCGTTCCAGTTCCTTCACTAACCATGCTACTAGGCTATTGATCTGCTGGTATGCTTCTTTTAGCATAAGAAATTTAAATTGAGGCGGAATAGGAGGGTTTGTGGCGGCCGTAGTCTAGAGATTAGTGCAAAACAGCGCCTAATTGGAAAACCTGGTTAGGACTTCGGCTTCCCGAGCCGACCACCCGGGTTCAAATCCCGGCGGCCGCACCAGTATCAAGAATTAACAGCAGATTAGCCTCTTTTTAGTCCAAGAAAGAAGCCAATGACAAAACTTCCCACGAAGGGAGCGCTGGATGCTAAAGCTGTAAACCCTAAGGGACCAAGAGCGTCGACAAATTTTTTCACAGTTGCGCCCAACTCTTCGAAATTTAGGTCTATGGCCCTGTTGTATACCATGTACATGAGGAGAAAGGCGAAGGCTCCAATAATAAACGCCAGATGCGAAAGCCTTTTGATAAAATATCCAATGAAGTAACCGGCGATGCCGCCTATAGCTAATGCGTATATAACTTGCATTAACAATCCCATTTTCATGTTCCCTCCTCAAGAGCGCTGTCGATAAATTACGGTTCCACATTTTTTGCAATGATAGAAGTTTCCTTCATTACCCTTCTTTCCCTGGTCGATCTTGCCCCTGCAATTAGGACACTCCATTTTTTCACTTCCTTTTGCCTTAAGTCCTCCTGAACAATCTGTATTCTAAGGGTTCCTGATCGAAGTAAGGACAAGACTCACATAGAATCTCGTTTACTTTCTCTTTCCACATTCCACAGTAGACTCCGTTAGGTAGAGGAATAGCTTGTTTGCATTCGTGGTAGTCAATGGTTATACCAGTACGTTTTGGACTTTCGAGTATTTTTTTCCGTCTACTGTAGGCTTCAAGTTTTTTCAGTTCTTCCAGTTGCGGAAGCTTCTTCAATTCCTTAACTCTTGAAAGCATTAGAATATCACTGAGTTTCGAATTGATTTGCTTTACTAAAATGGATTATGAATTTCAAAGATTGATTTTGAATATAGATTTGCATTTCATAACCAATTTTTATTATGAACCCGTATCCTCTCTCGGAGTTAACAATGAGCGAAAAACTTCAAGAAATTCGAAGGAAAATTGCCAAGCTGGAGAAGGAAGCCGAGGAACTGAAACGTCTTAAATCCGACTGTAACGATGCCAGGAAATTCCGTAGAATGCTTGTTAAAGAAAAAGCCGATTAAACTGGCGGTCTCAGCAGTTTTCTTTTTTGTTCCGGCAGTTTCATCCACTTCTCAAACTCTAGACTCGGCGGTTCCATTTCAAAGAGTTGCTTCCGGCGAAACTCAAGCAAATTATTTTCTTTCCCTAAAAATTCTGCTGCTGTAACAACCTTGTGACCTATTTCCGACGCGGCGTCAAATATTGGTTGAGAAAGTTTTCTCCATTTTTCGTCCCGAAGGATGTGGTGCTCCAGAATGGTTGTCGGCACCCTCTTAACCAGCTTTTCCAAGTTTTGCATTCCTTGCCTTATGTGTTCTTCTTTTACTCTGAATTCTGCCAAGTAGGTTGGAGGTCCGCCCATAATGACCAGCTGAGGTTTTTCAGCAAGAATTATGTCTAAGGTAGGCGTATACATGGGTCCCTGAACATCAGATGCAAACAAAACCTTTTCATCATCACACTCAATGGCGATCATCAAAATCCAGCCTAACGCAGAATTTTCAGATCCATGGAAGACAGGGTCGGAAAACTTTAGCTTTGTGTTTCCAAAATCGAAGGTTTTGCTGTCAGCTATCTCCAGCCTTTCCGCGTAACCGCCCCCGGTTTTCTGGAACATCCATCCTCTGCGTCTCTGGCTGAAGTTGACCATGGAACGATAACTCTTGACAAGGACGAGTTTTCCTCCATAAATTTTCTTGGCAACATCCGCTGAAGACCAGTTGCAGAACCAGTCGGTATAAGAGGGCGTATGATGGTCAAAGTGATAGTGGCTTATGGTTATGACCTCAACCTTTTCCGCTGCTTTGGATATTCTTTCGCGGCATTCCGCTATGGCTTGGTATTCCCGCGGGTGGGGAGGATACCCGAATCTGTTTGGAGCCAATGATGCTCCGGCGTCTAAAAGAACTTTTACATCTGAGGTTTCTATGTAGGTGCACATGGATCTTATGCCGAAACTCTCTTCGGCTAGGGGGACAACCTTGATTTTCTTGAGCATTCTTGTTCAACACCCTGTTTTTACAGCTATACATTTTTATGTTTGGTTAGCATTTAATTTTGCTTTGGTGGGCGATGACGATTCTGGCCCCACTGACGAGTGATTGAGATCTTGAGTGCGAGAGCCCACTCTAACATTCATTTATCTTTTGTTTTGCCCTAAAGTTTGTGTCGAACTTGCAGAGAGGTTATCTTCATATTTTGGCGCGGTTCGTTGTTTCTGAGAAAATACTGTTTTCAACATTCTGCTGTTATTAGGATTCAAATATATTTCTTGGCGATGCGTTGAAAAAGTTCTGGGTGAGTGAGAACAAAAGTTTAGGCAATGGAGGAAGAGAAAATCGTCAGGCTATTATTGTACTTCCGCTTTTCTAAGACTCAATTTTCCTTTTTAAGAGACAGAAACCATAAATTCGTTGTTTAGCAATCAGAATTGAGGGCCATTCTAATGCCTCAGTATTTGAGTATTTTCAAGGACGAAAGCAAACTCGACATCAACTATGTTCCGTCGCGCCTTCCCCACAGAGGTCCTCAACTCAACCTTTTAGACCAGTTTTTCCGTTTTGCCATTGAAAGTCCGGGAAAAATGACGCAACGAGTGTTGATTTTGGGGAATGTTGGAACGGGCAAAACGGTTCTCTCTCAACATTTTGGTTTAAACATAATGAGGGAGGCGGAGAAACGAAGCATCAACCTCCATTACGCTCATGTTAACTGTCGAGAATGCAAAGGCAGCCTCTTCATGATTCTTCAACGAACCATCCTAAAGTTTTATCCTCGTTTTCCAAGGCGCGGCTATGCCGCAGAGGAGCTATTGCAGACGCTTATGCAGATTCTCGATGAAGAAAACGCATATTTAATCTTAGCCTTAGACGAGCTGGAAGCCCTCATCCGCGGTGAAGGGTCAGACCCTCTCTACAACCTAACCCGCATCCAAGAAGACCGTCTCAAGGTTCCTCAAAGGCTTTCACTTATATGTATTCTCCGCCAACCCGAATGCTTAGAGGAGTTGGACCCAAGCACAAGAAGCACTCTTCAACGCAACGTTATTCATCTAGAAGAATACTCAAAACCGCAACTTGAAGACATTCTTGACGACCGAGTGAACCTTGCCTTCAGACAAGGAACCGTTTCAGTCCAAACCATGAGTCTAGTCGCTGAATTAGCGCATTCGGAGGCGGGAAACGCCCGTTATGCCATTGAGCTTTTGTGGCGGGCTGGCAAATACGCTGATGCTTCGGAGATGCGGGAGGTTTCGCCTGAGTGTGTTAGAAAGGCGGCTGTAAGCGTTTATCCGGTTGTGCGGAAGGACATGATTTCCTCCCTTGGTCTTCATGAGAAGTTGTTTCTTCTGGGTGTTGCGAGGCATTTCAAACAAACTGATACGGCTTATATGTCTATGGGAGAGGCGGAAGATGCTTACATCATCGTTTGTGAAGAATATGGTGAAGAGAGGCGGGGTCACACTCAACTCTGGAAGTATGTCAAGGAGCTTTCTGCTTCGGGTGTAATTGAAACAAAAGTTTCTGGAGAGGGACAACGAGGAAAAACTACCCTTATCAGTTTGTCTAGAGTTCCAGCCTCTGACCTAGAACAGGAATTGAGTAAAGCTCTTATGCAAAGATAGGTGAATTTTGGTGTCAATAGAAGAAGTTTTCTCCTCGAAAGGACGGGTGAAAATTCTCAGAATCTTAGCTGAAATTGGAGAGTTGAACATTTCAGAGATTGCTAGGCGGGCTGGCTTAAACTATGCCACAACAAATCAACATCTGCTAGTTCTGGAAAACCAAGGTCTCATTCGCCATAAAAAGTTTGGAAGGATTCGCATCTTCCGTTTTAACGAAGAGAAGCCTAGAGCGAAGATAATTAAAAAACTCATAGAAACTTGGGAACAAACAAATAAGTCAGAATCAAACCATGAATAACAAAGCTTGTTAGAGGCATTCACATGTCAATGGTTGACGTAACCCCGAAACCGGAGGTTTATCGAGAAGCCAAAGCGAAGGGAAACATCAAACTGAAACCCGAAACCATACAGTTGATTAGGGATGGAAAAGTTGAGAAGGGCGACCCCTTCCATGTGGCAAAGGTTGCTGGAATTTTGGCGGCAAAAAACACGAGTTCCCTAATCCCCTTGTGTCATCCTTTACCCCTAACCAGCATAGAAGTTGATTTACAGATTGTTGGCGGCTCTACGGTGGAGGTGGAGACAACCGTTAAAACTAGAGCTCAGACAGGAGTTGAGATGGAGGCTCTTGTTGCGGCTACAGTGGCTCTCTTAACGGTTTGGGACATGACCAAACAGTATGAGAAGGACAAGCGCGGACAGTATCCTCACACGGTCATCCAAGACATACATGTGGTTCGGAAACTGAAAGAGGAAGGCACATGAGCGAAACCGCCCGCAAACACAAGGCTGAAGCGCCTAAGAAACTGAACTTTGCAGTTATTGTTTGCAGTTCTTCCCGCTATGAAAACCTCAAGGCAAGAAAGCCCGTTGAAGACCCATCCGGCGACTTAATTGTTGAAATTTTACAGAAGGCTGGTCACACAGTCGGCTCTAGAGAAATCTTACCCGACGACAAAGTTTTGATTGGAAAATACGTTGGCAAAGCCTTGGGATCAGAGGATATAGACGCAATCATTTTGTGTGGTGGAACCGGGATTAGCCCTAAAGACGTAACCATTGAGGCTGTTCGGCCTATGTTGGTTAAGACTTTGCCTGGTTTTGGAGAGTTGTTTAGAAAGCTGAGTTTTGACGAGATTGGTTCAGCGGCTATTTTGACTCGGGCTTTGGCTGGTGTTGCGGATCAGGGGAAGGCTGTTTTTTGTATTCCCGGCTCGCCGCAGGCTGTGAAGCTTGTTTTGGAAAAGCTTATTTTGCCCGAAGCGGGTCACATACTGAAACACGCCCGAGAAAAATAGTGATACCTAATGATTCACGACAATTATGGGCGCCCCATCCTTAACCTAAGGATTTCCGTGACCCAAAAATGCAATATGCGTTGTCCCTACTGCCACAGAGAAGGCGAAGACCACCCTTCAACTGTTATGTCTGCAGAAGAGATTGTCCACATAGCCAAAATAGCCTTAAGCCTAGGCATCTCCCGAGTTAAACTAACCGGAGGAGAACCCCTCCTTCGCAAAGACATCCTAGACATTGTTGAAGGCATCGCTGGGCTTCGAGGCTTAAGAGACCTATCCATGACCACAAACGGAACATTCTTGGAGGCATTGGCGAAAGACCTAAAGATGAAGGGACTAAACCGGGTGAACATAAGCCTTCCCACCCTAAACCCCGAAACATACCGCAACCTCATGGGGGGCAACCTAAAAGACGCCCTAGAAGGGGTTAAAGCCGCCGTTGAAGCCGAACTTCACCCAGTGAAATTGAACATGCTGATTCTCAAAAACGTAAACGAAAGAGAAGTTGAGAAAATGATTCAATTTGCAGAGCACACCACGGCAATCCTACAGCTAATTGAACTGGAACACCTAAACCTTAGCGAAACATATTATGAACGTTATCATACTAACTTGAATGAAATTGAGCAAAGGCTGAAGGAGCAGGCGTTGGAGATAAGAACTCGCGACGACATGCAGAATCGACGGGTCTACTTTCTACCCAGAGCAAAAGTAGAAGTTATTCATCCACTGGAGAACACAGAATTTTGCGCCCGCTGCACCCGCATCAGAGTGACAAGCGACGGAAAAGTGAAGCCCTGCCTAATGAGAAACGACAATCTAATAGACCTTCTCACTCCTCTACGGAACGGAGCCGACGATGAGGAGCTGAAAAAACTCTTCCTTGAAGCCATTAAGAGACGTGAACCATACTATAAAACCATTTAGACTAGGTAGTAATCCACAACTTTTTTCAAGCGTTTTGGCGGAAGCTCCGTTACAGAAAGTTTCTTGAGAATCCTAATCATGTGCGGCTGAAACCTAGTGAGGTCTGTAAGGGTTACGAGACCAACGAGTTTCCCCCTCTGAACAACAGGCAACTTCTTTATCTTAGTTTTAAACATGAGCTTCACAGCATTCTCGATTTCCATCTCAGGTTTTCCCACTATAAGAGGCGCAGACATAATATCCGAAACCTTGACTTTTTCCGGATCCAAAGATTTGGCGAGAACCCGCTTGAGCATGTCTCGTTCCGTGACTATCCCAACGGGCTTCCCCTTCAAGACAACAACTAGACATCCTATTTCATGTTCGTTCATGATTCTCACGGCTTCCTCAACAGTGGCATCAGACTCTATCGTAACCACTTCATTCACCATGACATCTTCGACGTTGAGAGACATACAACACACCAGACAATTAGTTGCCACATTGCTGGGTTTTATAGATTATTACTTCCCAATCTTGTTTACAAATTCAAATTGTTATTCACGTATTGCCTAGATGAATGGAGGAACAAGCTTTTCCTACTGAAAAAGACAAGATACTGTGAAGTCTACAACTTCAGAAACTAACTTGAAACTAACTTTTATAATCCAAAACACTTTATTTGCCAAGTGAAAGGAGAGAGTAGTTTATGACAGAAAAACCGTTACCTACTGTTTCCAACAAATGGATATACGCCTTCGTAGCGACCCTCGCCGTCCTCATCGCTAACACTGGAATCTTTGCCATAGCCTACCTCGACATACAACACCGACTGACAACCATCCAAACAAACCTCACAGATCAAGAGCGGCAACTTCAAAATCTACAAAACCAATTTGACATCCTAGACTACATAAACCAAACAGGTCTCATGCCTTGGCCCGTAATCTACAATCAAATCAAACATTCCGTGGTCCTTGTTCAAACAGATATCGGCTTGGGTTCAGGATTCGTCTACGATGACGAAGGCCACATTCTAACCAACTACCACGTAATAGAAGGGGCCAACACCATACAAGTTACCTTCCTAGACGGAAATATAACCGGGGCCATTGTACGCGGCGAAGATATCTACAGCGATCTAGCCGTTATAGAAGTCGATCCAGGGGTTACAGTTTTATACCCTGTTGTGCTCGGAAACTCCTCCGACCTCGCTGTTGGAGAACCCGTAGCAGCCATAGGTAATCCCTTCGGTCTCAGCGACACCATAACCTCTGGCATAGTTTCCGCCCTAGGAAGAACATTGGATGCCCCAGGAGGATACATGATCATAGACATAGTCCAAGTAGACGCGGCCATAAACCCTGGAAACTCCGGCGGTCCTCTAGTTAACATTAAAGGCCAAGTAGTAGGCGTAAACACAGCCATAGTATCGAGTACTGGAACCTTCGCCGGCGTAGGGTTCGCCATACCATCCGACACAATAAAAAGAGAGATTGACAGTTTGATAGAGAATGGCACCTACAAACATCCTTGGGTAGGCATCGGTGGAGTGGACGTTGATCTTGCCATCGCTCAGGAACTCGGGCTAGAAAAACCGTTGGGCTTCCTAATAACCTATGTAAATTCTAGCAGTCCAGCAAAGGAAGCTGGACTCCAAAGCGGTGACGTGATAGTGGGTGTAGATGGTTACACGGTTAACAAAATCACTGACTTAGTGGTTTACATAGAAAGAAACAAGCGGCCGAGAGACTGGATAAATCTAACAATCATCAGAAGTGGTGGAGAAATCAGCGTACCATTAGAGTTAGGGGAGAGACCGCTACCCTAATACAAAATTGAAACTCGAAACCTTCATGGCGAGGTTTAGTATTATTGGAAGAAACAGAACTGGACGAAGATAATGTTGCCAGCAACTTGAAAGGCAACACCCTCAGGGTTTACTGGCACTTATTGAAATCCTCAGAGGGCGTAGTTAAGGTTAGAGAGACCCAGAGAGCCTTGGGTTTTTCGAGCCCTGCTCTAGCAACTTACCATTTAGAGAAACTCACAGAGCTGGGGTTGGCAAAAAAGATTCGGGGCGAGTATCACCTAGTAAAGGTGGTAAATGTTGGGATTCTGAAACAATTTATGAAGCTTGGAACCTTCGTTCTCCCAAGATACACCCTATACGCCACCTTGTTCACCACCCTCCTCCTCTTCTACCTATCGCAACTTAGGGAAATCAACTTCTACAGCGTCTTCGCCCTTCTCTTCGGCATCCTGGCCACCGGAACATTGTGGTATGAAACCGTTAGAATATGGCGGCAAAAACCCTAGCTATCGCAGAAATCCTGTGCTAAATTAGGAAGAGAAAAATGTGGGATGTTCTTGTTAGGCTAAGACCGTGGCTTCGGCTTTTAGCACCGGTCTCAGGTTGCCGCTATGGCTGATGGCTACCCAATCGAGATTCATGTCAACGAGTAGCGCAGTGTAACCGCCTTCTTCTATCTTAAAGTGAACGATCACTTTGACAAAGGAGCTTGGAAGGTTCAGGTCTTCAGTATGGTCATCGGGATATGTTGCATTGATCGTTTTTACGTGCATTTTGATCATGGTGTAGTTTCCAGGAGACAATGTGGTATCCGCAAGTTCCTTAGTTACATTGTGCAGCGCCAGCAAATCAAAGTAAACCTCCGACACTCCACCAACAAATGTTAGGTTCACCCAGGTTTCGTTGTCATTCTCCACCCTCTGGGCGGAGATGCTGTCAATGGTTATGTTAAGATGCTTCAGTTCAACTGGCGCGTCGGTCAGCCATATTCTCAACCTGCCTCTATTTGGGGCGAAGCCCGGAAATGTTAAGCTTGGAACCATTACACTCGAGATCGCTACGCCTGCAATGATTAAGGCAGCTATCAGAACGCCGGCGGCTCCGTATATGCCTATGTTTCTACGGTTGACTGCCATCTTCTTTTTCACTTCCTCCAAATGGGAGGACATTGTGATATTTAATGCAATAGTTTTGAACAGAGTGTTCAAAGTTTTGAACATCGATGTCCAGAACAAGGTCTCAGGTTTCATTTTCAAACATTATTTTTAACCTTATTTAGCCATGATTGCCTGTGTTTGTTTCTTATCTCCAGCAAGATATTCTATCATGGTTTCGTCTAGGTCAAACCACTTTGCTATGCCCGCCGCCATTTCCGGGTTGCTTTCAAAAATTATCCTTATATAGGGGAGAAACTCTTTCACGGCTCGTACTGCAGATATGTGGCATTTCCTCCGTATTTTCATGCCTATCGCTAACTGCATCTCTCTTTCAGCCTTGGTTCTCGACAACCACTGAAGCTTCTCTGGAAACTTGAAGGGAATCCACCCGGAAGGTTTTGTTCGCTCTCTAGCCACCGTCACTCCAGCAGTCATAAAATCCAAAACATAGCGTAGCAAAGTCCAGTCTTGTGTAGATCGGATTCTTCCTCTGTATATGTCTGCCAGAGACAGCGCGTTCATGGCTTTCGTTAAGTCGTGGGGGTCGGTCAAATGATAGGGGACATTTTCGTAGATCCATTGAAAAAGCATGTCCGGATCCATGTCAGCCGCGTCAAAAGCCTTCTTGGCTTCCCAAGAATCTTTGGAATACAAGATGGTTCGTAGCACGTTGAAGATCACGTCCTTTCGATCCCGCTCGGCTAGCCAAGCCACATCCTCGTAGGCCAGCCGTTTCTTTCCCTGAGCTAAAGCCTGCAGATCGTTCACAGCTGATCTAACGTCCCTTCCAGATCTTTCAGCAATAAACTTCAGTGCCTCTTCGTCTGCGTCGATTCCCTCACCTACACAAACTTTCTTCAGGTGTTTCACTACTTCTCGAACCGTTGGTTTCTTGAATTCGATTAGGAGGCAGTGATTGCGAAGGGTGGTGAAACGAGGGTCGTAGGGGTTGTTTGCTATGAGGACCAGTGGACAATGGGTAGTCTTCACAATTTCTGTAACCGCGCCAACCCCTCCCTTATCAGCGGTTCCAGTGATTCCATCCAACTCGTCTAGCAAAATCAGTCGGTTTCCACCAAACAGCGTGCCATACTGAGAAGCCAAACCGGCAAAACGTTCAATGGCCTCCGCAGTTCTGTAATCACTTGCATTCTTTTCAACCAGCTCCATTTGTAGGTCGTTGGCTAGAGCCTCAACGCATATGGTTTTGCCGACGCCTGGGGACCCGTACAAGAAAGCGGCTCTTTTCTTGGGAACTCCTTTACTCCAAGATTTTATCCATTCAGTGAATTTTTGTATGGCCTCAGCGTTTCCGACAATTTCAGAAATGGTTCGAGGCTTGTGCTTTTGGGTCCAGGCAGCGTACAAAGGTTAGCCGCCTCTTTTCAGCTCGTAACCAGCCTCTGTCAGTCGTGCAAGGAGGGCGCTCAGCTGAACTTCCTCGTCGGCGCCTTGGACCAGCCGAAAGTCGATTTCTCCGATGGCGTCGGCAAGTTTGACTTTCCATTGGTCGGGAAGGCCTGAACGGAAGATTTCTATGTGAATTTGTTTGATGACGTCGCTTCCAGCCACGCCGTATTTCAGAATCATTTCCCTCAGCTTTTGTCTGGCGCCGATGAAGTCGCCCTTCATAGCTAAGGTTATCATTTCTTTAACATCGGCGGGATTAGCTCGCCCGATTACTGAGTAGACATTTTCGGCGTCAATTACCTTACCTAATGATGCAGCAGCCTGTAAGGTGTTGGTTGCTCTGCGGAGGTCTCCTTCACAAACTTCGAAGATGGCGTTGAAGCCTTCGTCTAGAATCTTGATGTTCTCTTGCTCAATAATACGTCGTAGGTAACGATCTTGATCTTCCTTTGACAGGTAGGAAAAGCGGAAGGGTGCGCATCTTGACTGGATGGGTTCAATAATTTTGCCGCTATAATTGGCTATGAGGATGAAACGGCAAGTTTCGGTGAAGCGTTCCATGGTTCGCCTCAAAGCCTGCTGAGCGTCAGAAGTCATGTTATCAGCCTCGTCTAGAATCATAATTTTGAAGGGAATCTCACCGATGGATCTGGTTCTAGCAAAGGTTTTCACAGTTTCCCTAACAATGTTTATGCCACGCTCATCGCTGGCGTTCAACTCTAACAAATGCTCCCGATAACCTTTCCCGTAAAGATCATGAGCTAAACAGAGCGCAGCTGTGGTTTTTCCGGTTCCGGGTGGACCAGCAAAAATGCAGTGAGGAACATTCTTAGCCCTAACGAAACTCTTCAACCGCTCCACAATGTCAGTTTGGTTAATCATCTCGCCGAGGGATTGGGGACGATACTTCTCAGCCCACATTTCATAACTCAACTGTCGGCCTCCGTGACGTAATAGAAAAGTGGTTATACACTAGTATTTATGTTCCACTGGCTTCTAAGAAACGACGCTCAAAGTGCAAAAACTCCAATTTTTCGCCCAATTTTTTAGTCACTTCTCCCTAACTAGAGCTTTTATACTTAGTTCTCGCATTCTTTTAGGATAGGTACTCTGCTAAGGAGGGTTAAGATTGTCAGCAGAACCATTAACGTCCATCAAAGATGTGGATTTCATCTTCGAAAACACACCCGTCAAGATTATAATAAATAGGAATTGTCCTGAAATTGAGCTTGCTGGCTTGAAAGTTGGACCCTTTCAAGAAGGAAAAGAATATGAAGTTAGGTTTTGGATAGCTCAAGAACTGGAAAGGGCTGGAATAGCCCGTTTCCGTGAAGAAGAAATATTAGATTTGGTGAAACTTAACAAAATTCATTGGAAAGAAAGGGTTCAGGCTTCACAGCAAGTCGCTTCCCTATCCGAAGATTTTTACCCTAAACTCCGGCGTTACCTCGCTGACCTAAAAAGCGAAGCCATAAAGAAACCTGAAAAAATGAGGGACTACGAGAAAGCTATGAGGATGTCCCACGACATCATCAACCTCAGACTAAAAAAGATAGTTTCCTTGGCTTCATCGCCAGCCCAAACAAACCAGATTCTCGGAAACCTTGCAAAAGAGGAACGCGTTGTCTACGAACGCTTATACAGAATTGTTAACGAGTGGAAAGCTAAAATTCTGAAAATAAAGGAGAGTGGCGAGTCTTGACAGAAGAAATGTTGGCAGATCCGCAGGAACGATTCCAAGACTTTCTTAAATCAGATAAATACCGTGAACGCCTTTCCAGAATGGCTGTTGCTGGCAGCACCTCCCTAATCGTAGACTTTGAAGAACTTTTAGCGGCAGACGCCGCCCTAGCAGAAAGTGCCCTGGAGAAACCAGACGAATATTTGGAACACGCAAACCGCGCTGCTTTAGCTCAACTACAGATAGAAGAACCCGAATACGCCGAAAAAATTGAAACAGTTACAGTTAGGTTTCGAGGCTTACCAGAATCCACACCGCTGCGAGCATTAGGCTCTGAACATATCGGAAAACTCGTTATGGTGGAGGGCATCATAGTCCGGGCCACCCCAGCCAGACCACTCGTAATGCAAGCCGCCTTCAGATGCAAACGATGCGGAACAGTCACTTACGTTCCTCAAACTGGCCCCTTCCTGACAGCCCCACCCGCATGCAGCGACCCAGCATGTAGAAGAAGAGGTCCCTTCGACTTCGTTCAAGAAGAATCCGCCTTCATCGATTCCCAAGACACACGCATCCAGGAAAGACCGGAAGACCTTCCGCCGGGACAACTTCCACGGTGGCTAGACATAAAACTTCTTGGAAGAGACCTCGTTGACGTAGCAAGACCCGGCGACCACGTTTCTGTTGTTGGAATTGTCCGCGCGATTGCCCCAACTCTCCCAAGAGTTGGACAACTTCGAACTTTTACATTGCATCTGGACACTAATTACACTGATGTGGTGAGTAAAGAACCCGAAACAGTACTTATTTCGCCAGAAGAAGAGAAGCAAATACTTGAACTGGCAAAGGACCCATGGGTTCACCGCAAAATCCTTCGTTCGATAGCGCCCTCCATCTACGGTTATGAACACATCAAAGAAGCCATGATGTACCTTCTCTTCGGAGGCGTTGCAAAACATCTCCCAGACATCACCATACGGGGAGACATGAATGTCCTTATGGTAGGAGACCCAGGAACAGCCAAGTCGCAGCTCCTACAGTACGTGGCGAAAATAGCTCCCCGAGGCTTATACACGTCTGGTCGTGGAACCACAGCCGCCGGCTTAACAGCAGCCGTACTTCGTGAACGGGCTGGGGGAATGACCCTTGAAGCCGGAGCCCTAGTGCTGGCAGATAAGGGCGTCGCAGCCATAGATGAAATAGACAAGATGCGTCCTGAAGATAGAGTAGCCATACACGAAGCTATGGAACAGCATACGGTTTCTGTTGCCAAGGGAGGCATCGTGGCAACCCTCAACGCTCGAACAGCCATTTTAGCTGCGGCTAACCCAGCTCTAGGAAGATATGATCCCTATCGAACAGCTGCAGAGAACATAGCCCTTCCAGTCACCATTCTCTCAAGATTTGACCTCATCTTCGTTTTGCGGGACGTACCCGAAAAAGAAGCGGACACAAAGATGACTGAGCATATACTTGACCTCCACAGAACTGGTGTGGCTCCAGTTGAACCGCCCATACAGCCTGACCTGTTTCGAAAATACATTAGTTATGCCAAAAACCTAAAGCCTGTTTTGACCAAAGAAGCCTTAGAACGCCTAAAAGATTTCTATTTAGCTATGCGGTCGGCGAGCGAAACTGAGGGGACGCCTATAGCCATAACTGCCCGGCAACTAGAATCTTTGGTTAGGGTGGCTGAGGCTAGGGCTCGCGTAGCCCTCCGGAAAGAGGTTCTTGCTGAGGATGCTGAGACAGCCATTGCCATAATGAAGAGGTCGCTGGAAGAGGTTGGAATCGATGTTTCGTCACGGAAAATTGACATTGACATCATTATGACTGGTAAACCGAAAAGTGTGCGCGATAAACTTTCGGTTATCTTGGGTCTCATTTCAAGTATGGAGAAAGAAACGGGGATTGTGGAGAAGGCAAGGCTTCTGGAAAGGCTTCAAACAGAATATGATGTTGGAGGTTCTGAAGCAGAGAGGCTTATAGGACAGTTGGTGAAGGAAGGAACCTTATTCTCGCCCAAAAACGGATACCTCAAAAAGACCTAGCTAAAGGCGTAAGCCTTGAGAATTGAAGAACTGCCGATACAGGAATCCGTAAAGCATGTTGTAATCAGTTCGGGAATCAGTGAACTTTATCCTCCCCAAGAGGAAGCCATACGAGCCGGAGCCCTAGAAGGAAAAAACCTTGTCTTGGCAAGTCCAACAGCCTCTGGCAAGACTCTCATCGCCGAACTATGCGCCCTCAAACACATACTGGAACAAGACGGAAAAGTTCTCTATCTAACTCCTCTACGAGCTTTAGCCAGCGAAAAATACGAAGAATTCAAAAAATACGGGGTCATCAAGAAACGTAGCGGGAGAGGAGTCAGGGTAGGCATCAGCACAGGTGACTACGACAGCAGCGACCCGTGGCTGGAAAAGTTTGACATCATAGTTACAACCAACGAAAAAGCAGATTCATTGTTGAGGCACAGAGCCCGCTGGGTAAGCGAAATCTCCCTAGTTGTCGCTGACGAGGTTCATCTCCTAAACGACGCTGAAAGAGGACCAACACTGGAAGTGGTTCTCGCCCGCCTCATGCAAGTAAACCCAGACGCCCAACTCCTGGCCCTAAGCGCAACCATAAAAAACGCTGAAGAGGCCGCGGAATGGCTAAAAGCTATATCCATCACAACAGAATGGAGGCCAGTCACCCTCAGGGAAGGCGTACTCCTCCACGACGAAGTTCACTTCAAAGACGGAGGAGCCCAAAAAATAGAGAAAACATCCAAAAACCCCGCCATGAACCTAGCCCTACACATAGTAAAATCCGGCGGCCAAGCCCTAGTTTTTGCAGGAACACGCAAGAACTCGGTAAGCCTAGCTAAAAGGGCAGCAGCAGACATGAAAGCCCTCATATCCAAGCCCCTGAAACGTTCCCTAACACGAATCGCCGAACAAATTCTTGCAACTGGCGAAAGAACAAGGATAAGCGAATCGTTAGCTGAGCTTGTCGGTTATGGAACAGCTTTTCATCACGCTGGACTGGGCGGCAGCCATAGAAGAATAATTGAAGACGCTTTTAGGGACGGAAAAATCAAGATTTTGACAGCCACTCCCACCTTAGCCTTTGGGGTAAACCTTCCAGCGAGAATGGTTATTATCCACGATTATAGGCGGTACGAGCCTGGATACGGCTACTACCCCATAACAGTGCTCGAGTATAAGCAGATGGCTGGAAGGGCTGGAAGACCCCGCTACGACAAGGTTGGAGAAGCCTTACTCATAGCTAGAACCGAAGACGAACGCGACTACTTGATGGAAAGCTACGTTCTCTCCGAAACAGAGAGAATATGGTCAAAGCTGGCGGTGGAACGAATCTTACGATCACATGTTTTAGCCACGATAGCGGCAGATTTTGCCCACACAGAACAGGGAATCTACGACTTCTTCGGCAAAACCTTCTATGCGTATCAGTATGATCCCCGAGCCATAAAAGGGGTTATCACAAAAATTCTGAGGTTTCTCTACGAAGAAAAAATGATTGAAGTGAGCGGCGAAAATGTTTATGCCACTAAGTTTGGAAGAAGAATCTCCGAACTCTACATTGACCCCGTTTCGGCTGTTATAATTCGAGACGCCCTATTAAGCCGGGCGCCTAGGCTGACAGAGATAAGTTTTCTGCACATGGTCGCTCATACGCCGGACATGTTTCCGAAGCTTCGCCCCTACTCAAGGGAAATAGACACCCTAGCCTTGTTTGTTGATGAGCATAGAGAAGAGTTTATGTTTGAGGTGCCAGACGAGTGGGAGGACAGAATTGCCTACGAAGAATTTTTGGGAGAAGCAAAGTTGGCGTGGGTGATGAATGCTTGGATAGAAGAAACAACAGAAGACGAAACCATAGAGAAGTTTAGGGTTCAGCCCGGCGACCTCTACAGGCTCATTTCAACCGCAAGATGGCTCCTTTACTCCTCCCATGAGTTGACTTCTCTCTTCGGTCATAAGGACCTTCTTCCCCAACTAGCTGAACTCATGGAAAGAACAGAAAAGGGAGTGAAAGCTGAACTGCTTCCGCTGGTGAGGCTGGAGGGAATTGGAAGAGTACGAGCACGCATACTATACAACTCTGGACTAAAAAGTCTCGATGACTTGAAGAGGGCGCCAATTGAACGCTTAACTAGCCTACCTCTAATTGGACCAAAACTAGCCAAGAAAATAAAGGATCAGGTGGGCGGCTTCATCAAGGCTGAGGAATGGAAGAAACTGAAAAAAGGAGAAGAATGGGAACAACGAGCCCTAACAGAATACTAGTCTGTTAATCCTCTAGCCTTTCTTTCTTGTTTTGTCTTCTTGACAACCAGCTCAACCTGTTTTACGGCGGTACCCAGATAGCCTCGGGGGTCTAACGCTTCGTCAATCTCCCTTTTGCTCAACATTTTCTGCACTGTATCGCTTTCGACGAGAATTTCTTTGAAAGGACGTTTTTCAACATCACTTTTCATAGCTAAGCCACGAACGAGTTCATGGGCTTTTTGGCGATCAATGCCCTTTCTCGCCAACGCCAGCATAACCGCCTCCGACATTGTTCGCCCCTGTGTCAACCCCATATTTTTCAACATTTTTTGTTCATCAACCTGCAATCCCGTTAAAACGTTCGTCATCAAGACCAGCATGTAGTCGGTGAGGATGCAAGCTTCTGGGATTATGAATCGTTCGGCGGAGGATTGGGTTAGGTCTCGTTCATGCCATGTGGGAATGTTTTCCAAAGCCGGCACAACAAGACTTCTCATGATCTTTGCCAGTCCGCAAATCCTTTCACAGACCATTGGATTGCGTTTATGAGGCATCGTTGAACTGCCAACCTGCCTCTCCCTTTCAAAAGGCTCAGAAACTTCTCCTATTTCCGGCCTCTGCAATTCCCGAATTTCGGTTGCCACATTATCAAGCGTAGACGCGATCATGGCTAGGATACAGATGAATTCAGCGTAACGATCTCTTTGCACGATTTGTGTAGAAATCTCCGCTGGTTTGATGCCTAGCCTTTCCATAACAAGCTCCTGTATCTCCAACGCCTTTGAACCGAAACCAGCTTGGGTTCCGACAGCGCCACTCATCTTTCCAACCAAAAGGCGCTCTCTACACTCTCGGAGGCGCTGGGTGTGCCTAGTCATTTCCCTCATCCAAACAGCAAATTTGAACCCCAGTGTGGTTGGTAGGGCATGCTGGCCATGAGTCCGACCCATCATAATGGTTTTCTTATATCGTTCCGCCCCTCTAATCAGAACAAGCTCTAAATCGCTCAGTCTCTTTTCAACTAGATTCAGGGCTTCTTTGAGTTGAAGGGCAGTCGCCGTGTCCAGAATGTCAGAGCTTGTAGCTCCCAAATGAACGTAGGCTCCACTTGGTCCACAAGCTTCAGCCAATGCTTGGACCAGCGCCATCACGTCATGTTTGATTTCTCGTTCAATTTCGTTAACACGACTCAACTTAACATGCTTTGTCGAAGCCATTTCCACAATTTTTTCCGCATCTCGTTTTGGAATGTCTCCTACTTGGCTATGTGCCCAAGCTAAGGCTGCTTCTACATCCAGCATCCTTTGAAGCCTGTTCTCCTCTTCAAAAATTCTCCTCATTTCAGGCGTTCCATAACGACCCGTGTCGATTGGAAGAATAGGCAACATTGCTTCCTCCGGAAACGATACATAAGTGTATTAAACTAAGCTTTACCAGTTTCGCTGATTAAGGTATTCCTCAACGGAGACCAGCTCACATGAGTGCGATAGCAGCTGCCGTGAACAAGAAGGGAGAAAACGCTGTCCCTACAGTAGTTGCCATGCTCAAGGCGCTGGCACATAGGGGAACCGACGCCCACGGAATTGCCACCCCCAACTCAACAACAACAGCTAAATCAATAGAAGAAATACCCACCAATAACATTAGTTCAAGCGTTGCCCTAGGCCATAACCTTTCCCACATCCTTCAAAGAGACCAACCGCAACCAGTTCAAGGCGATGGCTTCACACTTGTTTTCGAAGGACGGTTGTTTCCATCCCCCAACTTGCCAGAGGTTAACGAGATCGTTGAAAAACTTGGGTCTAACCCCCAGAGAAACGCCAGCCATTTTATTGAGAAGCTTGAAGGGTCTTATGCCTTCGCCATCGCCGTTTCCAACAAGCTAATTGTTGGTCGAGACATGTTTGGAACAAATCCGCTTTATTATGGCGAAAACGATGTGACATGCGCTGTAGCGTCTGAACGCAAGGCTTTGTGGACGCTTGGGATAAAGAATGTGAAGTCGTTTCCTCCAGGACATACAGCGGTGGTCAATGCCTACGGCTTCTTTTTCAAATCAATCAAAACTATAGTGCAGCCACCCCAAGAAGACATAGACATGGAGACCGCGGCTAACCGCCTCCAAAATCTTCTCTTTGAATCAATGAGGAAAAGGGTTTCAGACCTCAAGAAAGTAGCGGTTGCCTTTTCAGGCGGCCTCGACAGCAGCGTCATAGCTGTTCTAGCCAAGAATTCTGGAATAAATGTTCAACTTGTTTCGGTTAGTCTAGAAAATCAGCCTGAAGTTAAGTTTGCAGAAAAGGCAGCTGAAGAGTTGGGATTACCCCTCCAACTCCAGACGTACACAATAAGCGACGTTGAACAAAATCTTCCAAAGGTTTTGTGGTTAATCGAGAAGCCCAATACAGTCAGGGCCAGCATTGCTATCCCCTTTTATTGGGCGGCTGAAAACGCATCGAAACTGGGATACAACGTTCTTTTAGCTGGACAGGGGGGTGACGAACTTTTTGGAGGTTACGAAAGGTATCTTAAAGAATATGCACAATTTGGTGTTGAAGCTGTGCAGAAAACTATGTACCGCGACGTAGAAACATCATACGAAACAAACTTTCAAAGGGACAACCAAGTTTGCTCCTTCCACAGGGTGGAGCTGCGGCTTCCATTTGTGGACCGTGATGTTGTGCGTTTCTCATTGGGCTTGCCTCTAAGCTTAAAGATTGGATCTGCTGAAGACAGGCTTCGGAAGAGAGTTCTGCGGCACGTGGCTCATAACCTTGGCATATCGCCATTCATTGCGAACAAAACCAAGAAGGCAGTTCAATACACGACTGGAGTGAATAAAGCCATTCAAATATTAGCGAAAAGGAAAGGCTTAACCTCGCAAGAGTATGTTGAAAAAATTTTCCGAAGGATATATCCTCATTGGAGGTGCCAAAATGACAAAAACAGCCGTAGTGTTTACACCGAAATATTTGGATCATAATCCCGGGATTGGCCACCCAGAATCTCCTTCCCGCCTCAGAGTAATCATGAGAGAATTAAATAAGAGCGGTCTCTTTGAAATGGGAAAATGTTCCCTTGTTGAGCCTGAACCCGCCAGTATTGGAGATGTGGAACTCGTCCACGAATCCGACTATATCCAGCTTGTTCAGCGGGTTTGCACATCTGGTGGCGGGCTTCTGGACCTCGGCGACACAATTGTTTCTCCTCAAAGCTTTGAGGTGGCTCTTTTAGCTGTGGGAGGAGCAATGAAGGCAGTTGATTTGGTTATGGCTGGAAAGTTTGAAAACGCCTTCGCCCTTGTTAGGCCTCCGGGACATCATGCTGGCCCATACTATGCCATGGGCTTCTGCATCTTCAACAACACCGCCATAGCCGCTGCTCACCTCCTTCGCCATTTCAACCTCGAACGCATCTTAATTTTGGACATAGACGCCCATCATGGAAATGGAACGCAAGAGATCTTTTACGACAGTGACAAGGTTCTTTACATCAGCCTCCACCAAGATCCGACAGAGTTTCCTGGAACAGGCTTTGCAGATGAGGTTGGTGAGGGAAAGGGTTTAGGGTATACTGTTAACATTCCCTTTCCCTTTCGAATCAACGACCAGATCTATTTCAAAGCCTTCAACCAAATCGTGGTTCCCATAATCCAACAGTACAAACCACAGTTCATTCTTGTTTCCACAGGCTTTGACAACCATTACACGGACCCAGTTGCAAGCCTTTCTTTATCCGCCTTAAGCTACGTTGAAATCTCTAGGAAGGTTTTAGAATTAGCGTCTAAGTTTTGCGCAGGAAAGCTTGTGGCAATTTTAGAAGGCGGATACAGCTTAAGATTTCTTGGAAAGACGGCGGCAGCGGTTATCGCTAGGATGGCTGAAGCCCCATATTTCATCAAAGACAAACGTCCTGTGGCTAGTCCTAAAATACGGAAACAAGCTGAGAGGATAATAGAAGAAGTGAAGAGGTTTCAGTCGGCGTTTTGGGACTTGTAGTCCCAGTTCTTCATAAAATAGAATGAGATGGCAAGTGGGAATATGTTCGTTAGCGTGCGATTTGAAAAACGCTAGGGTTACTCGATGATTTGAATGGCGCCTTCGGGACAATTAACTTCGCATGCCCTGCAAACTAAGCATTCGTCGTTGTTTATAACAACTGATTTTTCATCTTTGATCTCAAAAACCTCAACGGGACAAGTGTCGACGCATGTTCCGCACCCAGTGCATTTTTCAACATCAACCTTAACTTCAACCATGGATCAGTCAGCTCTTCTTTTTAGAGTCTAATGAAGTAAAGTCTTCAGCATAAAAACGTTTTCGTTCTTAACGAATTTCTTCCTTCAGTCTCAAAAGAACTTCATCGATTGTTGTCATCGCTCTCTCTCTTCTACTATGATATTCTTCGAGAAGCTTGCTGTATGCTCCCTTAGATATCTCTCCGCGTCTATATCGAGTTTCAACCCGCCGAATGTCTGTTTCAACTCCTTCAAGCATTGTTTCAGCGACCTCAATCTGCCTCATTATATTCGCGTACCTGCCGCCAGCTGCCCTTATTTTTTCTCGAAGATCGGTCAGTTCCCGGGAAAGGGTGGAAAGGCGTCCCTCCAACATTCTTTTCCGCACTTTATATCGGCGTCTGGGGATTCTTCCCTTTCGCAACTGCTCTTCCATCGATTCAAGTTCTGACAGAATTCCTGTTTTTCCTTCATATGCTTCAACGAACCTTCTAAAGTCTTCCTCTGGAACAGGAATTATCGGAACTTCTGGAGCTTTAGGAGCTTGCCAAAGGAGAGTTATAGCGCCTATAATGACGACTATTACTCCCATCCAAAGTGTTGGGCGGAAGGAAGCCCAAAATATGAGGTATTCGTATGTCAAGTTAAAATCGAGATTATGGAAGGGAGTGACGTTGAAGAAAGTGAAGGTTACGGTTTCTTGAAAAACGCTCTTTTCGATTTTGTAAGGCTTTGCAAGATTGGAAGATTGAAACTCAGCGCCTTCGGGTAGAGTTATGGTGACAGTTAATTTTCTTATTGTCCAATCAAAGTCTTCAAAGAAGACGAAAGTCAAATTGTAGTCGCGCCAATTATACTGATTGACGTATTCCTTCCATGGAAGACGATAAGTCACAGTGAACTCTGTCGCGTTATCTTCTTCTAGAATCGTTCTGAAATTTATTGTTGCATTTGGCGGTGTGGTTGCGTTTCCTTCTCTGAACAACACAGAAAGATTACCCATTTCGTCCCGCGCGGAAATGCCAGAGGCGCCTTTAGGGAGGCGAACTGTAAGACTGACTAGGTCTAATCCTTTGTTGGTTATGTTATAGAAATCGGATAGTTGGAGGTCTCCCCACTGATTTAACTTTATTTCTCGCTTTACTTCGTTGATGTTAATCAGGGGATTAACATACTCGGTTATGTTGAACTTTAGCCAAGCGGGCTTGTACTGAAAATTGTCAAGGGAATCTTTTGTGTGTTGCAAGATTTGCCGAGACTCAAGAGTGGTTAGAGTGAAGTTGAGGCTTTCCTCTTCAAAAATGCTGTCCGTATAATTTGAATTGCGCGGAAGAATAACGGTCACGTTACATGCAGAAGCGGTTTGGGTTAGACTTGGATACATGGGAAAAGTAGCGTTAAATCTAACTGACGTTTCCGAAGATATGAGGTTGGAGAAGACAAAAACTACGGTGAAACTATACGATTCACCATCACCTATGTTCACTGGTTCTGGAAAAATTACATTTATTCCATAGAAGCCGAGGCGCCCCAATCCTACGTCACGCTCCACCGTAAACTGCACATCAGGGTTGGACGCGTTGTAGGCGAAGCAGTAGTCAAGGTTGAAACCGTATTGGAAGGGAAAGCCCAACGAAAAATTTTGTAACAACCCTCCACTTTCTGAGGATAGTTTAAGGGTGTCATTGATGATGACTAATCCGCCCTCTTGTATCTGTACGCTGTGGGTTACCTGATCCACCTGAACATTGAGGGAAGAAGAAGTTGGGTTAACACCGATAACTGATGCGTTGGCATAGGTTGAAGCGAGAGTGAAGAGGATGAGGAAGGACATGAGCAACAGCAACGTCATAGATGTTTTCTTCAAGTTAGACACCACACGAGTACACTGTTCCTTCATTTGCTTGCGTAATTATCATCAATTACCTTTATTTACTTTTAGAAAATCTGTCAGCTTTTTATCTTTTAACTCGACGTATTGGTTAACTCTCCGAGCTAAATTCGCTCCAATAATCAGCTCCAAATCGGCAACGTACCGGATTTTGATGTTTCTCCGTGCTTCAATTATTTTTTTCGCTGTTATTGGTCCGATTTGAGGTATTCGTAGGATTTCATGGTATGTAGCGGTGTTTAGGTCTATTGGAAAAAGGTCAGAGTTCATTTTAGCAAATGTTAATTTGGGGTCAACGTTAGGCAGAAAACCTTTCTCGTCAACTATCTGGGCGAAGGAGTCGACTGTGAATTCGTAGTCTCTTATGAGGAAGGAGGATTGATATAGCCTGTACTCTCTGGATGGTGGGCATGCTGGTTGCCTTTCTAGCGGAGTTTTTGGTATGGGCTCAAAGCCGCTGTAGTAAACCCTTTTCAAATCAAGCTTTTTGTAGAGCCACTCGGTTGTTTGGAGGTGTTGCCAGTCGTTGTCGTCCACCGCGCCAACGATCATCTGGGTGTCGACGCCAGCCTTACCGAAACCAAATTTTGGTTTAGTTGTTTCAGTTTGTGTTCTTCGAACTTCATCGGCGATCCATTCTAAGCGTTTGCGAACGCTTTCCTCAAAGCCTCCCTTGTCTGGGCAGAGTTCGCTGAAAACCTCTTTGTTGGGAGCCTCAAGATTCACTCCAACCCTGTCTGTCAGTTCTATTGCCTCGTGGATAAAATGCCGACTAACATCTGGCATCAGTCTAAGATGGATGTATCCTGTGTATCCCATATTTCGGAGGATGCGAACAGTCTCCAACTGTCTTTCAGTAACAAAATCAGAATCCTTGAAAACTGAGGAACTTAGGAAGAGACCCATTATTTTTCTTTCCTCCCAAAGACGCTTGGTTATTTCCGCCAGTTTTTTAGGCTCCCACGCTGTCCGCGGACCCATTCGACCGGCTCGGAAAACGCAGTAGGTGCATTCATTTCTGCAGTAGCTGGTGAGGAGGGTTTTTAGAAGGGGAACGCATTTTCCACGGGCGGAAGCCTCATAAATTGGAACTACGCTTTGGTCCCAGCGGGCGCCTAGTCTCAAGAAATGCCATTTATCTCTTCCTTTTATGGTCTTAGACACTCCTATCAGCCGTCAATAAAATGTTTAAAGAAGTATTTTTAGATTAAGTGGGCTTAAAATCCTGCTTGTTTTAGATAATAGTCGTCTTCCTTTTTCTTTCCGAAGCTCCTCACGCCCTTTTCTTTCAGCTGTTTTCTCAGCCTCTCAGCATAGTCGTGACTGATTTCTCCCTTTCTCTCTAGGTAACTAATTATCTCCTCTGCTTGTTGCTCGTTGTCACATCTGCGAAGAAAATCAATCACGTCCGGCATATAACCAGCAAATTTCCTCGAAGCTGCTTCCTCCCCAGTTTGGAGGTCGGAACGAACCGACGTTATCGCCATTTTGTGTTCTTTGGCCTCCAGTTCCCTAGCCAGGTGGGGGAACATTTTCCTGAATCTTTCCTTGTCGATATCCATTTTAGCTGTACACTTCACATCGTTTACATCATATGGTAGGATTGCATTCCTTTTGCTGTTCAATTTCTACTATGAGAAAAAGGCTATTTAAGCTATGTTGGCACAAACTTTTGGAGCGGTTTCTCCTTAAGAACCCTGAAAAGTTGAGGGTAGCTAAGACCAGTCAAAACGTCTCCGTATATTTCGCATCTTTCTAACACCCCCATTTTCTCGGCGCTTCGAACAACGACTTCCGCCTCGTGGCCGGAGGGAAGAATGAAATAGATATGGAACGATGACTCTTTTTTGCCTCTTTTAGTTACTGAGCGCCATTCGGAGCTTGTAATTCTATGTTTGTTTTTTTGAAGTTGATTAAGCACGGTTTTTGGGTCTTCTGCAAATGTGATTATGTCTATGTCGCTGTTTTGATGAGCTGTTCCCCTCCAAACACTCCCAATTAGTTTGGGGCTAAAATCTTTCAGCGTTTCCATTATTTGGAGAGCTTCTTTCCGCATTTGAAAGAGCAGTTCTTTTCTTAAAGAGCCCTCCTTCTCTTCAGCGATTTTGTCAATTTCCTCTGCCACCTCACGATTGCTTGGAAGAACTCGAATTCCCAGCGTTTCCGCTGCTTGTTTCTTTGCTTGCTTATACTCTTTCTCCTGTGACGTATAGAGCAAGACAGCGGCTTCTCGGGCAGCTCGTTTTCTTAAGATATTTAGATGGTTGTCTTCCAAGATTTTTTCCTCTAAGTAACGTGATTATGGGTTAAAATTTGGGTTGTTATGCTGCGTTTGGTGGTTGGAGGATAAGCTTTGACTTTCGGATGCCCACGTGACGTAGGGGCGCAATCTTTTTAGCCTCATTATAGATGTCGGAAGCGATTTTTCCTAGGACAAGTTCCTGAACAAATTGGTCGAAGGTGAGGGCACCTGCCTTTTCTTTTACGGTTTTGTTTATGATGGCACGTATCGACTGTTCTTGGGATGTCTTAACTCTATGGAGGGTGAAAAAGGAAACTGCCAGTCTCAGTTGATAGCCATCTGCAGTCGTGACGTTGAGGATTCCTTCTACGCGTGTTGTTCTTCTTCTAACTAGGCTTCTCAAGTAATCTCTGGAGTATTCGTGTCCTTTAAAAATGGTGTGGGCAGTTTTACCTTCAACATCTGTGACTCTAAAATGCATTTTTAGATACTGATGGGCAAAGTCGTTGGTGATATCGTAGAGGGTGGCATCCACAACCCTTCCAACAAGTTTTGAGGGGTCGTCTGCAGGTATAGCTCCCAACTCAACTGCGCCAAAGTATGATGGAGACATAACTGTGTACCAGTCCTTGCCACGCCACTTGTCCTTCGTACGTCCTCCTTTCTTTGACACCTGCGAACCCTCATTGCGACTGGAAAGATTAGTGTGGAAGTATTAAAAGCTTTAGCGTTTCCACACCTCATTGGAGTCTTTCAATTCCACCCATTAACGGTCTTAGAGCCTCAGGAATTATGACTGAGCCGTCTTTCTGTTGGTATTGCTCTAGGATAGCTATCATTGTTCGACTGGTTGCAAGGGCTGTGTTATTTAATGTATGCACAAAACCGGCTGGAGCTTGTCCTTTCTTTTCTCTGTACCTTATGTTTAGTCTTCTTGCTTGGTAGTCTGTGCAGTTGGAGTTTGATCCAGTCTCTCTGTAGGTGCCATCAACCATCCAAACTTCTATGTCGTATTTCTTAGCCGCTATTATTCCTATATCTCCGGTGCAGACGTTAACAACCCTGAAGTGTAGTCCTAAGCCTTGGTAAAGGTCCTCAGAATTTTTTTGCAGTTCCTCGTGGAACTTCCATGAATCTTCGGGGAGAGAGAAAATGAATTGTTCAATTTTGTTGAATTGGTGCACTCTGAACAGACCCTTTGTATATTTGCCGTGGGCGCCAACTTCTTTTCTGAAGCAGGGGCTGGCTCCGACGAATTTTATTGGTAAGTCTTTTTTGTCGATTATTTCGTCCATGAAGGTTGCGGCCATGGGATGTTCGCTTGTGGCTATTAGGTATAGGTCTTCATTCTCTAGTTTGTACAGTTGGTCTCCAAAGAATTCTAGGTCGGTGACTCCTAAATAGGGTTTCTTGTGCATCATGAAGGGGGGTTCTACCAAAGTGTAACCTCTCCCTCGGAGGAAATCTATTGTATAGTTCATGATTGCGTAGTCCAGTCGAGCTAAATTTCCTTTTAAATAAAAGAATCCGTGACCAGCAACTTTAGCAGCTCTGTCAAAATCTATTAAACCTAAATCTTGAGCGATTTCTACATGACCTTTTGGTTTAAAATCAAATTTTGGGGGCTTGCCAACAGTTTTCACAACAACGTTTTCAGTTTCATCTTTACCGAAAGGAACTGACTCATGTAGAATGTTGGGAAGTCTTAGTAGAATGCGGTTAACTTTTTCTTTGCATTCCTCAGCTTGTTCTTCCAGTTTTTTTATTTCTTGCGGTATTCTTTTTGCTTCTTCCACTTGTCTACTGGCGTCTTCTCCCCTTTTCTTTAAACTTGCAATTTCAGCAGTTATCACGTTCAGTCTATGCCTATACTCATTTAGCTCTGTTAGGGATTGTCTCCAATTTTCGTCGTATTTAATCAAATCGTCGAGCATTTTGAGTTTTTCAAGGTCTCCCCGCTTCTTTAGGTCGTTTCTCACGATTTCCGGATGCTCTCGGATCAGTTTTATGTCTAACATTCGGAACAGCCTCTGAAACCATTAGCCTTTAAGTTTACATAAAACTCGAATATTTAACCATTTAACCTATACGACAAAACTAAGTCTTGAACCCTAGACCCTAACGTGTAATGATACATATCTATGCGCGCGCATTAATGGATAACGGAGAAAGCATAACCAATTATGCATGCTTAGAACCATCTGCGTTTCTTTTTGTTTTCCCATTGTTTTCCTATCTGTTCCTCTAGTCTTTCTTCCAGCTCTTCTGCTCGTATCTCATGCTCTTCTGTATGTTCTTCAGGTTCTTCTCCATGTTCTTCAGGCATGGTTTCCTCTTGTGGTTCTTCAAATTCTTTTTCTTGTACCTTTTTCGCAGATTTCTTTTCTGTTGATCCTAGTTTCTTTTCTAGGGTACTTCTCTTTTTCTGCAGCTGTTCCACAGCCGCACGTTTTGCGTTAACTTTTTCTTCTATTTCTTGAATTGCCACTTTTTCTTCAAGTATCTTTAGGTCTTCCCCTAAGGTTTTCTCTTTTTTCTCCAACGATGCCAACGCACTTTTCAATTCTGCCCTTTTCTTTTGAAGTTCGTCAAGTTCTACTGAAACGCTCAACTATTTCCACCGAGTTTCTCAGTGGCATACAAGATAATTATGGTTTATGAAGTCAGAAACTTTACTGACGATACAAAAATGTCGAAAAAAACGCGCGCGCATCGACAAGTTTACTTCCTACTTTTCGCCATCTGAGGAGCCCAAATCTCAATTGCTGCGGTTTCATGCGCGTGAATGTTTATCTTTCCTTCATAAATCTATTAAAAGAAACTTGCAAATAAAAATTGAAGAGCAAATGATAGGTGAAATACTCCGGAGACAAAAATCCGGCTATGCACTTAGCCTAATATTATGTTTAATAGGAATAACTGCGCTATTTGTAGCGCTGTGGAAAACGTGGCTGAAAGTTTCTTCAGCCCAAGATCCTTTCTCAGCTTTTTGGACGCTTCTCTGGAGAGAACAGTTAGATGTTATTCCAGGCATTGAATTCAAATTAGCATACCTTGTCATTTTAGGAACTGTAACGCTCATTTCTGGCGTTGTAGTATTGGGGTTAAGTCGGCAATGGTTTTATCTTCCTATTGGAGAGACTGTGCTATTTCAGTGTCCATTCTGCAAAAAGCAATGGAAAGCACATAGAAGTCAAGAATTAGTAAACTGCCCGTACTGTCGTCAACAAACCTATCCAAAAATAGTTGAAAACTAAGTTACGCACGCACACAAAATGATACTGTAAAAGAGAGCCAGATATATTTGGATCCAAATAAAAATAGAATGTTGAAAAGGGGGAGGAGGGATTAACAAGAACCTCACAGGCTGGCGCTGATAAACCTTCCATATTTGGAACCTAATAACAGCAGAATGTTAAAAACAGTATTTTCTCAGAAAACAGGCTAAGAAAAAAAATTGGATTACGACCGCCCCCTTCCCGTTCAGCTATGACGTGCCTTGAACTCCTTTGCGACCGAAAAAGTCTTTTCTGCGACGGAGACGCATGACAAAAGGTCGTCGAGGGTGGATATGAAAGTCTCCAGTTTTGTCTGACAATCCACTGTTGTCAAAACTTTGGATCCTCTTCTGACTGTCTTGACGAAGAGACCCTGCGGAACTTCCACGTTGTCTGGAGAAACAGCTCTTGCCACAGCTTCTGCCTCCCTCTCGTTTTTGTAGGAAAGCTTAATCTTAGCCTCCAAATTACGCCTCCTATAAACTCTAAACTGTAACCCACACTTAATAATCCCCTAACTTCTGGTGCGCGCTATGCTTAAATCGGTTCCATAGATATTAAGGGTTCTCGGGACAGCATATTGCGTAGTTGCTCAACGGTTGGTATTCCAAGCAGCTGGGAAAAGGTGTCATCAATGATTTTGCGTGTCTCATCATTGCTCAATTGTGGGAAAGGCAATAAGTCTCGATTCATGACCTTGGTCCATAGGTCATCGAGAAAATCTATTTGACTTTTGGTCAGAGAGTTCAAATCCAGAATCTGTAACTGTTCATACCATGCCTTAGGGAACTTTACCCATGCTCCCTCAGTTTCCTGACGTTGCATCAACATTGTAAAAAGACCCATAGTGGAATTAAACCATAGAGCTAAACGTCGTTCCATTAAAATACGTTGCATGGCATCCTCAGAAAGCCATCTCGTCGGCCACCATACGTTTGATAATGCAGAAGTTGGCAGAACTACCCCCGCAACACGACTTGTAGTAAGTCTTAGTTCCTTCGGTAACATCAATGTACCAGAGCGGCTCCATAGTAGATTTGCATCACGTAAGTGACGCCCAGGAAGAGGTTCTGTCAAAGGGCTCAGGTATTGATTCGAAGATTGTGCAAGTTGGCTAAGTGCCTCTGCATCATAACCCCAAAAAGCTGGGTATGGTGTGGCAGAACTTGTAAGAGAAAAACCATCGTAGACATCTCGACCATCTGGGCCAAGTGTTGCAACATCTGAAAGTTTTACCGTTTTAAGAGTGCCAACTCGACCAAGACCCGGAAGGAAAATTTCGCCTTGTGAGAGGTGGTAGGCAAGGCGGCACAAGTCTGTTTGCGCAAATGATACAGGTAATGCCCAAGATATCGAACGCAATTCACTTAAAGAAAGTTTCACCAATTCACCGAATTTTTTACCGTTTGTCCGAATTTCGCAAGTACCCGTGGTTGCAGTTAAGTCTGCTGGAGTTTTTTGCTGGGCATCTCGAACAATAGCCAAGGCTTCTACACTGGTTTTGGGTTGATTCCAAAGATTGATAAACTTAGTTGGGGCTGATTCATTGACCTGTGCCTTAGCTAGGACTAACAATGTCTCACTTAATTTGGTAGATTCGGAAAAGTTCCAGTTGCCAGGCTCATGACTGCATATCACATACTGCAAATGATAACCTTCGAAGATTGACCTAGTAGGTGCCCAAGATACTCCCGCCAAAACAGCTTTTGGAAGAACGAGGGCTAGGACACCATCTTTAGTCATCATGCTGTCGGCTATTGCCACAAAGACAGACCCAAGCCCCGCAGTGATGTTGGCTTCAAGCTCACTTTCATCAAGGACCTCCCGAAGTCTTTCTTGAAGTTCTCCTCGCTCAGCTTCGCTGACTCCTCCAAACAGCAGGTTGCCATATACACTACGTGTAAATGGCGGATTCATTGTACAGATGTGAAGCGATGGCAAGGTTGTCGCCTTCTTTTTCTTTGTAATGGCTTCCTCTGGACCTATAGATGCTCCAATCAGGGTTTTCTGTACATGAAGTGTCTTACCTTGTGCAAAGTCGATGCTACCAAGTCTATTGGAAGTGCCTCCAAGAGGTAATGCATAAAGATGCATGTTTCGAACAGTAACTCTTGGGTCATGCATCGCGACGGCTGACGCAGCTAAATGAACCGCAGAAGAGAGCACATCAAAACCCCAGAGGCTATTCTCAACTAGGTTCCTATGGACTTCGTCAGGATGAGCTTTCTCACCACTTGAAATTGCCTCCTCAATGTGTCTGTCCACAACAGCTGCTAGGGCAGCCTTAAGAAGAGTGCCCGTACCACACGCAAGGTCTGCGATACGTAGTTGGCCAATTGAATCTGGATCTGACCATTTAATCTCCCAGTCGTTCTCGCCTATAGCGAGCTTAAGCAGAAGTGTGGCAGCTGGAATCTTCGTATAGAATGCTCCGTAGAACTTAGCGTCAGCTAACAATCTATGAAAAATGCGTCCCATTAAGTCATGGCGCAGTGCCGCTCTATTTCGCGAGATTTTGATGGCTGATTCAGCCAGCTTACGAAGCGCTCTGTCTGTCTCTGGTGATGAAGGTAGTGAGAGAAGAATCTCTCGAGCCACTTTGAAGATTGGCGCAAAGTCGATCTCTTTCTCGATATACTTCCATTGTCGGTTGAATTCGCCCGCAATATCTAGAGACTCAATCGTCTTGCGCAATGTTCTGACGCGCGCTCTTTGTGAAATAAGTTCTTGAAATAGCATAGCGTTTACAAGCGTGAGAGAAGCTACTCGGTATATGCGGAGGTCACGACTCGCCATCTTGGTCTACTTCCTGTCTACGAGGCATCACAAGTAAGTCTCGGAGACGTTCAGCTGTTCCTGGGAAACTGGCGAGTTGCCTTGAAGCCACTTCTATACTTTGGCCTAGTTCTTCTACAGCAGCGTTGACTACGTCTTCAAGCACCAATGACTCGTATGCTCTACGAAGGACTGCAGAGAGACCATCAAGGTCTGAATCTACCCATTCCCCTTTTCCTGCTTCCGAGAAGACTTTGATTCGAAGAGTAGCTCCACGCAGTGTTTGTTCAAGTATAGCCCAATCTGAATACCTAAGCTCAGGAGGATATATCACAGCGATAACAATTGCCGCAATGCCTTCTTCTATTCTCCTTAGGCAGTCCTCTTCCAGCGTACCTTGAACATTTGCCTGGTCCGCGATCCTTCCCTCCAATACCACCCGCACCCCCCAATAATCACCGATAACGATATCAGGCAAACGTCTTCCTGCTTCTTCAGATAATATCGACTCAGGAATCGATAGAAGGCCACTACGCGAAAGCAGTTCGGCAAGTTTAACGTTTAGAACCTCTTCCCTTCTACCTGGTTGCCGAACAAAACCAGTCCTTGACATATGCTTTCCTATGTCTCTGGTCTTTATTATTCTTGCTGCTATGCGCGCGCATGGCTAATGTAGATGACTTAAATACCGCAAAAAGGTGATTTGTACTAGAAAAATTGGGTAAAAGGTGTTTGCTTCATGTCTCCTGAACTGAGAAGTAGAAAAGTATACGGCGGAATAGAAGGCTACATGGCAAGAACCCTACTGAAAGCATGCGGCTTCACCGACGAAGAACTCACTCGACCACTAGTGGCGGTAGTTAACAGCTGGACCAACATCGTACCTGGGCATGTCCATCTCAATAAAGTGGCAGAGGCTGTTGAAGCCGGAATAAGAATGGCAGGAGGCACACCACTCCAATTTCACACAATTGCAGTTTGTGATGGAATCGCCATGGGACACGAAGGCATGAGATACCCTCTCCCAAGCAGAGACCTAATAGCCGCTTCCATAGAGATTATGGTAGAAGCCCACAAACTTGACGGCATGGTCCTAATAGGCTCCTGCGACAAGATAGTTCCAGGAATGCTAATGGCAGCGGCTCACCTCGACATCCCATCAATAGTCGTCAATGGAGGACCCATGCTTCCAGGATACTTCAAAGGACAGAAACTAACGGCGGCAAAAGGATTAGAACTCATGTTCCTAACCATGTGGCTCAGCCCATCAGAAGAAATGATCAAAGAAACAATGGAGTTATCTGAACATGTATGTCCGGGCGCCGGCTCCTGTCAAGGCATGTACACAGCAAACACTATGGGATGCATAACCGAAGCCCTCGGAATGTCATTACCCGGATCCGCCACAATTCCTGCAGTTGATGCAAGAAGATTAAGGGTAGCTAAACAGTCGGGAACACAAATAATGAAGCTGATAGAAGGAGACATCAGACCTCACGACATCCTAGCTTATGAGGCATTTGAAAACGCCATCAGAGCAGACATGGCACTAGGAGGATCCACAAACACCATCCTTCATCTCCCCGCAATCGCATCACAGAGAGGAATAGAGCTTCCTCTGGAGTTGTTGGATAAACTTAGCAGAGATACACCTCATCTTTGCGATATGGATCCCAGTGGACCCTACACAGTGCAGGACCTCGACGAGGCTGGAGGAATACCTGCCGTCCTCAAGGAATTAAGAGACTATATTCATCAAGATGTGCTAACTGTCACTGGAAAAACCCTCAGGGAGAACGTAAAAGATGCCACTGTATCAAACAGAGAAGTGATTAGACCAAAAGACAATCCCGTTCATAAAGAGGGAGGAATCGCTATACTAAAAGGAACATTGGCACCCGGAGGCGCAGTAGTTAAACAATCCGCTGTTGATTCGAAAATGCTGAAGATTGAAGGTCCCGCCAAAGTCTTTGATTCTGAAGAAGATGCCTTAACAGCAATCATGGGAGGAAAAATAAACTCCGGAGAAGTTATCGTGATAAGGTATGAGGGACCAAGGGGAGGACCCGGAATGAGAGAAATGCTCAAACCAACCGCTGCTTTAATGGGAACAGGACTTGGAAGCGAAGTTCCTTTGGTCACAGATGGCAGATTTTCAGGTGCCACCAGAGGACCATGCATAGGACACGTGACCCCAGAAGCCATGAACGGAGGACCCATAGCGGCAGTTAAGGACGGAGACATCATTTCGATAGACATACCAAACCGCAGACTCGACCTGAAGATTCCAAAAGAAAAATTACAAGAACGAATTAAAAAATGGAAACCTCCAGAACCAAAAGTCAAGAAAGGAATCTTAGCCGCCTATTCAAAGATCGTTAAGCCCACTTCAGAAGGCGCAGGATTCCTATTCTAAACCTCTTTTTTGCGCCGCCTCAAGCTGCTCTTTGACAAGCTTGCCCACAAGTTTAATGAAAGGTTCAACATCTTTAACTGGCACCTGAGCTCCGGCAGCAACATCGTGTCCTCCTCCTCTACCAGAATATTTTTCAGCTGCAACCCGTAAAACCTCCCCAAGGTTTAGACCCCGTTTCCTTAAAGGTTCCAACGCCCTCGCCGACACCTTAACCATGTCTTCCCCAGAGATTGCAGAATAGGCGATGATGGGTTTTTCAAGTTTGGCTAGGGTTGTTGAGAGGATGGAGGAAACTGGGCTGATGACCTTTTCGTCTATGACGCCATCTCCTCGCACCACATAGATGTTCTCCAGCTCTTCTAGGCGTTCAGGGTTTTCAGTCACCCAGCTTAGATATTTAGTGATAGTCCGCCGATATTCTTCCATCACCGCTGTTGCTTCTTCGAAGCATTTCCCTCTATCTCCCATGCAGATGGCTACCCCAAGACCAGCCTTATCCATGCGCCCTGAAGCATTAAGCATAACAGTGAACTCCCTAGCGTCCCTGAGAGGCGTCCAAGGCTCTTCATGGGTTAGCGTGTAAACGTTTCCGATCAAATTCAATGCAACATCGCTTGCAAACCCCTTTGACACGAAGTAGTCGGCGATGGCGGAGAAAAGCTTCTTTTTCTCCTCTTCTGAAAGATCTCTTAACGCGCGCCACTTATCTCCTTGCTTAGGTTTGATTCCTAGGCTTGCGAGAAAAGCTAAACTTTTGTCTTCCTCTCCACTTATACCCGGGATGAATGGATCTGTGGTGCGCGCTAGTGCCTGATGAATTGGGCGCGTTTCCCTTCCGAAAAATAGAAGGTCTGTTTCTACGTTGAGGTAACCTGTCTTCACCGCGTCTTCCACTATGATTTCGTTGGCGCCTCCCAATTTTCGCTGTTGATATTTGTCTTGTAGGTCTCCTAAGGCTCCAACTACGGCGAGGCAAGCTAGGTCAGTGTTATTTTTGTTTAGAGCCTTGGCGACAAAATATGCTACTCCAGCCCCGCTGATATCGCGAGACCCGTCTATTCCGTGAAAATGAGGATTTACATGAATGAAGGATGAGGGGGTTTCAGTGACAGTTTGGTGATGATCAAGAATGATTACGCTACGGTTGGCAAGCTTCTCGCTCAGTAGATCAAGGTAACCGCTTCCCGAATCGGTGAAAATGGTTAGAGAAGGTTTTTCCGCGGCTATTTGGTCAACCACTTTCTCGTCCACCCACTTTGCAACTCTGAGGCGAAATGTTCCTCCTAATTTGACTAGGGATTTTCCGATGATGCCTGCCGCTGCTAAACCATCTGCATCTATATGGGTGGATATATGGATGATGTCGCCCTTTTCGATATGTTTTAGAATGAGGTTGGCTGCCTCAGAAGCGTCTTTCATGAGGGCGTCAATCTGTTCTTTTGTTATGGGCAAAACTGAACCCCAAAACTAAATGAGAGAAGCTACTTTCGCTTCGTATTTCCATTCGGGTGGCAGCAACCCTTTGCGTTTATAGTGTTTGGCAAGCTTGTGAATTTTGGCCTCAATGATTTGGAGAGACCGTTTGTTATTTAAATCCGTTTTGTTTTTGTCTAGGTGAACTCGAAGACTTGTTGCTTTTCTCAGCAATATTTCCAAGTCTTCTGGAAGGGAGGACGCTAACTCCCTTTCTTTCAAAACTTGGGAAATGGATTTTCCAGTGATGGGTTTGGTTAAGGGGATGCCATGCTGGTCCCGTAGAATTGTTCCAATTTTGCTTGGGCGGTGTCCTTCTTTAGCCAACTTTATGACTAGGGCCTCCACTTCTTCAGCTGTGTATCTGCACCATGCTGGCGGTCTCTTGGTAACTGGCCTCGTCTGATGCGACCGCCCCTTTTCCTTCTTTGGCAATTTTTCTCCTCCGAAAGCTCCTTAAAAGCGGGTAACGCAGATATTTAAAATCTTCGTTTAGAGCCAGACGTATACCACTTGGCAAATTTTCGCAGAGCTTCAGCTCGATGGGAATGCTGGTTTTTCTCGGTGGTTGTCATTTCTGCAAAGGTTCTGTTACTGACACCAGAAGGCTCGAATATGGGGTCGAAGCCGAAGCCAAACTTTCCCCGTTCTTCCAAAGAGATTTTTCCTCTTGCTTCGCCGTGAAAGCATAAGGGCGCCTCTTCTGGACTACTGAAGGCGACCACGGATTGGAAATGGGCGTCTCGTTTATCAGCGTTTTTCATCAGCTTGAGAATGCCTTTGGTTCCTATGGTTCTGTAAACGTAGGAGGAGTAGGGTCCAGGAAAACCGTTTAAGGCTTTGATGAAGAGGCCAGCGTCCTCCACGATGATGGGAAGTTTGCAATTTTCTGCAGCGTTTGTGGCGCTGGCTTTGGCGATGTTTTCTATGTTGTCATCTTGGATTTCGACAGCCTCTATCTTAAGCATGGCGGTTGCAACATTATACTCTGCCAGAATGAGACGAGCTTCGTTGAATTTGTGAACATTGCTGGTTACGAAGAAGGCTACTCTACCTCTCGGAAACATAGCGTCCCCTTCTCTCTATCTCCCGAATCTTTTCTAAAACATTTTTCGCCTCCTCTTCCCCCACAACCTTAGTATATCCTTCCATAACCGCTTCAAAACATTCCCTCGCATACTTATAGTGAGTGCTTTGAAAGGCCCTCTTCATAAGGTGCAAGTCAACCCCTCTGGTTTCCAGCTCCGTGGATCTTTCACTTAAGCCGAAGTCAACGAAAACAACCTTGCCGTATGGCGTCAGAATCATATTCGAGGTTGTGAGATCACCGTGAATGATTCCATGTTTGTGGAGATGCCCAATCAACTCCCCAATGTGACGACTTAAGCGAAGTCTTTCTTCTGTAGAAAGGTCGTTTAGGACTTGCTTAACCTGCTTTCCCTCCACAAATTCCATAATAATGTTCGCTTCTGCAACGTCAACCATGAAAATTGTGGGCGTGGGAACTCCAGCTTCCTTAGCCCTATGAATAACCTGAGGCTCATGCATGGTTCGTTGGGACCGAATTTCCTCATCCAACTCTTGGAGGCGATATTTTTTCGGCAGTCGCCGCTTCATTATCACTTTGCGGTTATACCAGTCCTCTAGGTATAGGTTGGCTTCTGCACCCTTCTTGATCAGCATGGCTCAGCCCTCAACCCAAGGCGCATAAACTTCGTCCAGCCGCCATTTCACCTTAACGAAACTCTTCTCTATGGGAACCGTCATGTTGCTTTTATAGGCAAGAATTCCAGCCCAAGCAATCATAGCTCCATTGTCTAGGGCATATTCTTTCGGAACCACGCAGAATCTGGCATTATGCTCCTCCGCGATCACATTAAGCATAGATTGTAGTCTTTTGTTAGCCGCCACCCCTCCGGTTAAAAGAACCTCTGGCTTCTCTGTGTGAGCTAAAGCCCTCTCGGTTACCTCAGTTAACATGGAGAAAGCAACCTCCTGAAGGCTGAAGCAAAGGTCTTCTAAAGGACGGCTTTTCTCACGGAGCAATTGAACAGCCGCCGTGAGAAGCCCGCTGAAGGATAAATCCATGCCCTTCACAGTGTAAGGAAAAGAAACGAAGGTTTTGCTTTTACTTGCCAGTTCTTCAACCATGGCGCCGAAAGGCGCTCCCCTCCTTTGGCTTAAACCAGCTTCCCTAGCAAAAACGTCGAGGCAGTTTCCCACAGCAATATCCAAAGTCTCTCCGAAAACACGATATCTTCCCGCTTCAAAAGCGGAAACTATGGTGTTTCCCCCCGAAACATAGAGAGTAACAGGATCAGCTGCCCCGGTTACGAGCTTGCCTATTTCTATGTGCGCCACACAATGGTTGACTCCCACCAAGGGAACTCCAAGGTAGGAGGCTAAGGCGCGTGCTGCTGTTGCTCCTGTGCGGAGGCATGGTCCCAGTCCGGGTCCTTGAGAAAAGGTGACGAGGCTAACATCTTGAGGCTTTATTCCCGCTTTTTCAAAGGCTTCTGTCAAAACTTTTTCAGCAACTTCAGCATGATGCCTAGATGCCTCTCTTGGATGGATTCCTCCCTTCTCAGGCATGTACGCGCTGTTTACGTTGGAAAGAACTTTGCCGTCGAAAGAAAGAATTGCGACACCAAAATCATCTGCCGTGGACTCTATACCTAGACAATAGGACGCAACTGGATTAGGCGCCAGCAAAGTTTTTTTTAACTCCTGTGCAATGAGCGTTACGATTGGAAATTAGTATGAACAGTTTTACCAATTTTCTGCAATGCTTATGTAATCTCGAGTGTTAAAACATTTTGTAGTTCTAGGGTTGCAGTGTTGCGTCTCACATCTTTGCGGTGCACATTAATCAGGGAAAAGCATACATCTTTTTATGTTTTAAGTGCCATATGTATTATGAAGATGCCAAGGAACAGATGTGTATGCCAAGACGTAACGATCTAGAACACAAAGCACTGCACTTTATCGCCAATACCGGAAGCCAAGGTGTGCTCCAGTCTGAAATGTGGCGAAAATTGGATGCAAGTAGCAGGGAAGGTTCCCGAATAGCCATAAAACTGGAGAATAAGGGTTTGATTCGTCGTGAACGGGAACTCTTCGACGGAAGATGGACATATAGACTGTATCCTAAGAGACAACCAGCATCCATCAACTCCATTATTGATTGCCCATGCCTAATGTGCCCAGAGGATCCAAAATGCGGAGCTTGGAGCAACATTTCACCCAACAAATGCGAAAAATTGACCGAATGGATTTTAGGTCTCGTGCAAAGGGAAATGAACTCCCCGGGTGAAGGCTAGTTTTGCCGAAAGCATGGGTCAAAGAACGCAAGAGAGAATACTATTACCGTAAAGCGAAAGAAGAAAAATTTCGGTCAAGGGCGGCCTACAAACTTCTTCAGGCAGTAGATAAGTATAGGTTCATCAGGTCAGGCGACGTGGTGGTGGATTTAGGGGCTGCTCCGGGCGGATGGACGCAAGCTTCTAGAAGGATTGTAGGCAGTTCAGGTTTCGTGCTTGGGGTAGACGTTAAAGATGTGGAGCCCCTTGACCTACCCAATGTTTGTACTGTTATTGGCGACATAATAGATTCTCAAATAACCCAAGACATTAAGGAGCTTTTGCCACGCCCAGCTGATGTTGTTGTTTCAGATGTTTCCCCGAACATCTCCGGAGTCTGGGAACTCGATCACGCTCGCCAAATAGACCTCGCAAGACATTCTCTACGGATCGCCACTTCTATTCTTAAGTCCAAGGGGAATTTTTTCGTCAAAGTCTTCCAAGGGGACATGCTCAACGACTTTGTCAAGGAGGTTAAACAATATTTCAGTTTTGTAAAGCTGATTAAACCAAAGGCTAGCAGAGCAAAGAGCTCAGAATTATATGTGCTTGGAATGAATCTTAAGCCCTCATAAGTTGTTAAAAACTGATTCAGTCCAGAGTTGTCATCATCTCCGCAAATCGGATTCAGAGTAACTCTGAGACATCATCGAGTTGAACTCTAATAAAAAGTCAAAGATAAATCTATCTATTTCCACCTGGTGAATTCAATAACCTTTAATAGGACAGTTTTGAATCTTTCAAAACTTGCTGTGTATGGTGAAAATGCCTTGAGGGTAGTTGCAGCGGATTCGGGCGCCGCCATCTTGAACGACCGTTTCGAACCATTACAAGTCGTGGCTGCAGCGGCTGTTCTAGTGGAACCCCCCTACAGAGAGAACAGCTTGTACCTAGCCGGGCCCATCTTCGCCAGCGTGGAGAAAGGGTACCTTTTAGTAGTTCATGAACTTGAGCTTTGTCGGGAACTTTTGAAAGAAGCAAAGGCGGATGTGGTCCATCTAGATATGTCTTTGGGCGGCATAAGCCTAGAGGAACTCTCAGTGGTTGGAATTTCCAAACTCAGGATTTCCAGCAGAGCAAGGGAACAGGTTTTGAAGATTCTGCCAAAAATAAGGAAGATCGCTGCAGACATCAAGCGGGTTTACGGCATCGAAGTTTTAGCCCTCGGAAAAGAAAGCATCCCGGTAAGGATAGCTGAACTAACTTCAGGCGCCCACGCCATCCTATACGCTATGGAAAAGGCAGTTAAAGAAAACGCCAGGCTGAGGCTTGGGCTCCCAGCAAAATGCCAACCAAAATTTCTTGACGACGCTGTAGTGTTGAAGTCTTTGATGCCAGCGGAACAAGATGTTGTAGGCTATGCCAAAGACGATAAAGGAGTTTTAGGAAAGGTTCAAACGTTAGAGATGCTTAACCCGTGTGCACGAGGCTTCAGATTGCTGGAGATAACTCCTAAAACTTAGCATTGTAACCTATTTAGTTTTGCTTTTCCTCACTTTTACTATGTCAAGGCTCATGTCAAGGGTCTTTACGCTGTCAGTTATTTCTCCCAGACTAAGAATGTCAACTCCTGTAGCGGCAAATTCAAGGACGTTTCCCTCGTTTATACCTCCGCTGGCTTCAATCAAAATCTTGTCTCGAAGCCTCTCCTTCTCAAGTAGCATTATCGTTTCCTTTATTTTTTGAGGAGAAAAATTGTCAAGCATAACTATGTCAGCTCCCGCCCTCACAGCCTCCAAAGCCTCCTTTTCCGTAGAAACCTCAATTTCAATTTTTTTAGAAAATGAAACAGCCTCTCTAACCCTTTTCACAGCCTCACCAACATCTCCAACAACCGCCAAATGATTGTCCTTTATGATGACGAGGTCGTCTAGATGGAGACGGTGGGTGTCGCCTCCGCCCAACATCACAGCCTTTTTATCAAAATATGAGAGACCAGGCGCCACTTTTCTGGTGCAAGCTATTCTAGTTTTATAGCCGGCACGACGAACCTTTTCGATTAGTCGGCTGGTTGCTGTGGCTATGCCACTCATTCTGGTGAGGAGGTTGAGGAGAGTTCGTTCAATTGAAAGCATTGTCCTAGCATCCCCGATCATCTCCAACACGGTTGCTTTTTCCTTCACTCTGGATCCGTCTGGCATGAGCACTCTAACTTGAAAATCGAAGCTTTCTAAGAGGGCGAGAGCTTCTTCTATTCCAGCTATCACCCCAGGTTCCTTTGCGACAATTTCTGCTTTAACAATCGTTCCAGAAGGAATTGTGAGAAGGGTGGTTATGTCCCCCTGCCCAAGGTCTTCCTCCAAAAGCTTGCGGATTTTTTCCTCCAAAATCTTTCTAGGAAGAAACATTAGCGATTCCTCCTTCAGCGGCATCAATTATCATTTGGACGGCAGTTTCTAAGCCATTCAACTTTATTACGTCTTTCTGAATCTCTTCTGCTTTTTCTTGAAAATGACTGTTCTCCAAGATTTTCTTGACGGTTGCTGGGAGTATATGTTTGTTAAGGTTGTCTTGCTCGATCATTTCGGCAATACCTAATTCAACAGCGTTTTTGGCGTTGTTAAGTTGTTCGGTGTGGCTTGGCGCGGGCACAAGAATCATAGGCTTGCCGTAACAGATGGACTGAGCTACTGTTCCATGGCCAGCCCTAGCCATTACAAGATCGGAGGCTTTTAGATATTCAAGGCGGTTAGGAATCCATTTGTAGATGGTTAGGTTTCCATTCTTAACGGGTTCAGCTGGCGTGCTTGGGTCGCCAAGGGACATAACAATCTGATAGTCATCTGGAAATTCCTTAAAGATTTGCTGAAGAACTTCTGTGAAGTAGGCTCGCTCCTCCATAGGTCCACTGATGGGTGCAAAGATTAAAGGTCTGTCCCTTGCTAAACCAAGTTTTTTTCGAATTTCTTTTCGGCTTGGCAAGTCATTTGGGTAAACAGGAAGTACAGGTCCTATAAGCTTTACATGCTTTTGATACGCTTTTGGAATTCGCAGATTTCCAGTTGAGAGGGTGTAGGGCGGGGGAAAATCTGGAATTATGGTTTGTGTTCCGGTGGTCCATATTTTTCCAACCAGCGTGAGGGTGAAGGCGTCTGCCAATCTGGCGAGTCTCAGAAATCGTTTTCGTCTGGGAATGATTACTTGAAATTGGTTGAGAATGCAGAGTTCGGGTATACCTAACAGTTTTGCGGCTACCAGAGGTGAAGCTCGCGAATCCGATACAACTACGTCGGGCTTAAAGGCCTTCATGATTTTTATTTCAGCGTCAACTTGCTTCAAGAAAGTGAAGGAGGCGAAGAATGGTCCGGGGTTGACTGTTGTCTGCCTGAAATCAACGGTTCCGTCAGGTTTGACCACAAATCCGATGGGTGGAGCCTCCACAACCGGAAATCCTTCCTGCTCAATGTAACGGAGTCCTTCCTTGTAGGTGGAGAACAAAACTTCTGCTCCATCCTTTTCCAGTCTTTGAGCTATGGGAATGCAACGACCAACATGGCCTAAGCCGACACCGCAGGGAGAGAATTGAATCCGCATGAACTCTGTTTCCTAGAGTTTTTTCGGTTCTATTTCGCCTTTTGGGGACGTTTCCTCAAAGATTATTGCTTGGAACTTGTAGATTTTCGTATCTTTCAGCAGCCAGGAATCCGGTGGCAAGCCGGCTTTCATGCAGCATTGGCAAAGGAACTCTTCTTCTTCCCAGTTCCATTCAATAGGTACTTGGGGCAGAAGCAGAC